>Ga0222664_1000265_pt1 | contig 37086 bp, 37 predicted proteins | sample AntAcemetagen604_FD_181147 | JGI IMG/M metagenome (GOLD analysis project Ga0222664, IMG submission 181147) | Saline water microbial communities from Ace Lake, Antarctica - #604 | ecosystem: Environmental > Aquatic > Non-marine Saline and Alkaline > Saline | place: Antarctica: Ace Lake... | reverse complement strand
CCCGAGGGTCGTGACGGTGAAGTTGATACACGTCAATGACAGTGGCGCCAAGCGCGGTCATGCTGGCCTCACAAGCTGCCTTGAGCCCAGCCGCACTCCCGTCACGTGACCATGTTTCGCCTTCACCACGGGTTATTCCACCCTTGGTTGCAACGATTATGTCTGAGATATTTGCTTGGCCCGTGTAGAGAGAAAGCGCCTCAGCCAGCAGTGTTTCGTTATGACCGACGCTGTCCCAACTTGGCGAATAAATATTCGATGTATCAATGAACGTGATACCCAAATCAAGTGCTCGGTGAATCGTTGCAATGGCCTGCTCGCGGTGACCCAACATGTGGCTGAACGACAATGGCATCGCGCCTAACCCGATAGCGCTTACCTGCCATGACCCGATACGGCGTTGAGGAAGGGTAGGAGTTTCACTGGGCATGCATGCAGTCTACCCCGATAAGAATTATGTGCCCTGCCCTGAAAGTTCGTCTGCAGCCTCGATCCACTGCAGTTCGATTGTTTCCTTGGATTCATTGAGTTCACGCAGTTCCACGTCACACTGAGCAACTCGCTCGAAATCATGAGAAAACTCGAGCATTTGGTCGTGAACTATTCCGATTTGAACCTCGATTTTTGAAAGTTGACGCTCAAACTTATCCGTGGCTTTACGTAACTCGCGTTCCCGTGCCGGGCTTAGTGTCGATACTTTTGAACTAACCAAATTGTGTGAAGCTCCCGTTTTTGCAGCTGCACTTGCCAGCATCTTGCGACGCGAATCAAGGTACTGCTCAATGCCACCTGGCAGATCCGTAAAGGCCTGATCCCCCATCACTGCAACGAAGTTGTCGCACACTCGCTCCAGAAAATAGCGATCATGGGAAATTATTATGAGGGTCCCTGGGAAGCCGTCAAGCAAGTCCTCCAGTGCAGCCAAGATCTCCACGTCGAAGTCGTTCGTGGGTTCGTCGAGTACCAGAACGTTTGGCTCAGACATGAGAATTCGAGTCAACTCAAGGCGCCTACGCTCGCCCCCGGAAAGTTCTCCAACGCGAGTGAACTGACCGTCGTGGTCAAAACCTAAACGTTGACAAACCTGGCTTGCGCTGAGCTGCTTGCCCTTACCCAGTTCAATGTAGTTGGCGACATCTGACACTGTGTCTATCACGGTTTTGGTGAGATCCAAATCTGCCAGATTCTGACTCAATACGCCAGTTTTGACGGTAACGCCCTCAACTCGCTTGCCAGCTAGCAATGGGAGTTCTCCCAGAACCGAACGGAGCACTGACGTCTTCCCAGCACCATTGGGACCCAAGATTCCTATGCGCGCACCAGGTGCGATGTTCCACGTAATGTGGTTAATCAACGTTTTAGTCTCAAATCCAATTTTGGCGTCATGGAGTTCATAGACAGTTCTTCCTAAACGCGCGCTTGCAAACTCAAGTAATTCAACAGCGTTTCGTGGTGGTGGTTCTGCCGCGATCAATTCGTTTGCCGCGTCGATGCGGAACTGTGGTTTGGTCGTGCGCGCCGGCGGGCCACGTCTCAGCCATGCGAGTTCCTTGCGCATCAAATTTTGTCTGCGAGCCTCACTCACAGCTTCTTGACGCATGCGCTCCGCCTTCGCCAGTACATATGCGGAGTAGCCACCTTCATACTCTTCAACATTTCCACCAACGACTTCCCACATGTGATCGCAGACCTCGTCGAGGAACCAGCGATCATGGGTCACCGTGACGATTGCAATTTTCGGGCGATTCTTTAGGTGAGCCGCAAGCCAGGCAATGATCTCGACATCTAGGTGGTTTGTAGGTTCGTCCAGAAAAAGGACATCAACTTCGCGGATTAACTGCTCCGCCAAATAGGCCCTGCGTCGCTCGCCTCCTGAAAGATCGGAAATATTTCGGTCAAGCTGCTCTGAATCGAATCCACCGAGTAGCGCCGTGAGGATCTCACGCACACCCGAATCACTTGCCCACTCGTGTTCGTCTCGATCACCCAAAACGTGACTTCTAATTGTGGCATCTGGTTCGCTTATTCCTACTTGATCAAGTTCACCCACAACAACACTCGCACCGCGAGTCACACGACCAGAATCAGCTGGTTCCGTTCCCGCGAGAACTCGGAGCAACGTGCTCTTGCCCGCACCGTTTCGACCAACAACTCCGATTCGTTCTCCCTTGCCAACACCCAGCGAAACATCCCGCAAAAGTGGGCGTTCACCAAACGCCTTCGACACGTTCTCACAGCTCAGCAGATTCACTTGTTGGGGGGAGGCCACCGGGACATCATGCCCACAGCCCTGAAATCATCCACCTGCGGGTCAAGACGGATTTCAACTTCATGAAAACCCTCTCATGCTTGACCAAATTAAAAGCTAGCCAAGCGTGCGGTGGACTTACCCAGTACAGCCTGCAGGACCGCTAACCCTTCTGTGCTGGCTAGAAGGCCCATAGCTTCGCCTTTCTTTAACTCCAGTCGCTTGAGCACAATATCTGACCAATTCCCTTCGATTTCCCGAGCAATCTCTACAAAAGGCTCAGTACCTCGAGCTGACTGCGCAATAATTTCAAACCACAGACCACCATGGAAAATATCCATCCCACGGGAAGCCTCTGAGATTAGTTTCATTAAGTCATGCGGTGTGCACGGATTTGGGACTTCAACTGTTTCCAAGCGCAAGACCACAACCTCATTTATGTACAGCAATGTTTCTCGAAGAAGCTGATTTCGATCCTGAAAGTGGTAAAGCAATAGTCGATGACTGGTTCCAATAGATTGAGCCAATTTTCTCAGTGATTGATTGACTCCACCAGCAATTAACTGCTCACTCAAGGCTTTGATCAAAGCTAGCTTTGATTCTGAGAAATCACTAGACGTGAATGCTTGAACCTTTGACACTCGAGTAATGTACCATATGGTACATTTTTTCAATGGCCTGGACTTTCCTCGGAATTGCAATTGCCTGTGAGGTGCTTGCGACAACCGCATTGAAGCTTTCCAACGGCTTCTCGCATGCATGGTGGACCATTGCATCTGTTGGCGGATACGCGTTGGCCTTTGTCATGCTTTCACTTTCCGTGAAGACCCTTCCGCTTGGCTTGGCATACGCCATTTGGGCTGGGGTGGGGACCGTCACGGTGTTTCTAATTTCGATTATTGCGTTCAAGTCAGGTGCGCAACCAATTGCTTGGGTGGGAGTTGTTTTGGTGGCTGTGGGGATAATTTTTCTCAATCTTGGCAGCACAACACACGCCTAATTCACGTCGATTAGGTCAGGCAGTTGACTCAATCCTGAACACGGGGATATCTCGCACGATATTGCGTTCGTACATTCGATACGAAGACCATGCGTCTCCCAACTTCTTATATATGCGAGCAGCCACTTCACCTTCGAGTTCCACAAACTGGGCCTCGCTCACTTCACCATCTATCTCAATGGTGCCCGACGAATGTGCACGTACGTTGAACACCCAGCCAGGAATCCTTTCTTGTCCAGCATTAGATCCGGCAATCCCCCAGCCTCCAGAATCAGGGACCGCAAGCAAGGGGGTCTTTCGCCATTCTCCACTTTTGCGCCCGAGTGTGGTGATCCACACAACCTGTGCTCCACCTGGGAACCTCCGGCCCAACTTCCCACGGCTCACCGCGTAAACAAACCTATGAAGGGTCGTTGTGCTGCGCAACGTGAATCCCCAAATGCGATCATAATTTTTGGAGCCCATGATCAACCAAAACATTTCGCTGCAGCAGCACCAATTGCCATCGCAAGTTCAAAATCTAAGGATGTAATACCTCCAGCAGAATGAGTGCTGACAGTGAACGTGACGGAAGTCCATCGAATATCAATATCAGGGTGGTGGTCAAGTTGTTCCGCAGTTTTCGCAACACTATTCACAAGTGCGATCGCTTTTTCGAAACTCGGAGCAGTGAACTCACACGTCAAACCGTTGTCACATCTTGCCCACCGATCATGCGTATTCAGAAAAGAATTAATATCTTGGTCTGTTGCAAGCACAGGCATCGATTCACCCCTCATTAAATAATTGTTCGCAGATAGTTGAAGATTACGGTCCCGGAACGCTCGTTATAAGCCTGCAATTGAGATGCGGTGGCGGTGACTTGATCACCTTCAAGTCGATTTAGCATCGTTGTACACACCATGGCAAAACTGCGAAATCCCCAATAGTTCAAGTACCCGGCAAACATTGCTCCTTCCATTTCAATATTGCGCACATTATTTTCACTTAGCCATGTGAGCCATTCCATTTTCCGATCCAGATCCGCTAGGACTATTGCGCCATCGAGGCGAAACTGTTCCAAAAAAAACTCGTTAGTGGCTACCGTTTTGCCTACGGTCATTGGGATTTCCTCTTCCCCGTTGGCTTTGAGAATTGCCTCAGCCGTTTCGACAGGAAATGAGGACTCAAACCAGGTTGTGCCCTTCCCACCGTCGAAGACACGATACGGCTTCAGGTCAGGCATGAGAGCCTCGCTCGTTACAACAATCGTTCCTGCGGGAACTCCCACTCCACCACTTGTGCCAACTCGAGCCCAAAAAACTTCGCTGATTCGGTCGAGCGAGCCACGGTGAATGAAGTACACCAGGCGCATTATTTCCTGCACGGCGATTGAAGCACTCGGCATCCCCATGCCGTGCGAGACAAATAGCACCCCAGCCGTGTACCGGATCACGAACCGATCTTCTTTCGGGAACCTAATAATTTCTGCGTCTTCGTGCTCCGCACTCCACGATTGTGCGAATTCATTAATCCGATTTCCTGATCCACCCATGATCACAGCCCTTAACTCGAGCATCTTCTCAATTAAAGGATCATCGGAAGTAATTCCAAGGTGATAATACGAATCTACTTGCTCCCCACTCAATACTGAGTCCAAAAACGTGTGATTGATGTGTTCGCTTTTCATTAGCGCTCCTATCAGGGAAAGATTCGTGAGAGGAATGATTTCTGTCTAGCCACCATGCTATCGGGAATTTTCAACTACATTTCAAGCCGACTTCGGCATGAATACTTGGAAACTGGATGACTCGGACATTTTCGATCGCAAATACGCAATTTGCGTCCAACTTTCCCAGGAACTGGGAAAGTCAGCGTGGGGGTTGGAGTGGGTCGCCCCGGGCTCGAACCGGGAACCTACGGATTAAAAGTCCGCAGCTCTGCCATTGAGCTAGCGACCCCAATGCATCAGTGAATCCTATTGGGCGTCCACTCGAACATTAATTTGGCATTGATTGGAAAAAGGAATCAGCTTTGCTGGCCCATGGACCACAACTGCCAGACTGTCGTACGAACTGTCCGCGGTTGCATGAGAACAGAAACCACGGCGTGGGCAACATCGTCTGCCTTCAGCCACTCCGCGAAACGTGGATCGTTGTCCACTCGCCCAGCACCAACGGCAAATTCAGTACCAACACCTGCCGGGCAAACGGCTGTAACTCGCACACCCTTTTCACGGAGCTCACGATCCAGTGAACCAGCGAGTCCTACCTGGGCAAACTTGGTTCCCGCGTATACAGCTTCGTCTTCACCGCCACGGAAACCAGCGACCGAGGAAACAATCACGATGTCACCTGAACCTGTTGTCTTGAGCATTGCAGGCACACCGGCACGGATGGTCCAGACTGTGCCGTCGTAGTTGGTATGCATCATGCGACGTAGTTCGTCGTCAGAGTGGTCCAGAATCGAACCGTATATTCCGATCCCAGCGTTGGGAATAATCGAATCCAGTTTCCCGAATTTGGCTACTGCCGCGTCAACGAGTGCTTGATTGTCTTCGACCGAGCGAACGTCCATGGGAACGGCAACAGCATTGTCAGAGCCAAGCTGGTCGACCAGTGCATTTAGTCGATCAGCATTGCGTGCACCCAGCGACACCTTGGCACCGAGTTCAACGAGTTGTTCGGCTGTTGCTTTCCCAATCCCGGAGGTGGCTCCGGTGATTGCAATAACAGTATCTTTGAGGTCGCGGAGGGCATATGTCATGCAACTAATCCTAGTGAACGGCGCAGGGCGTGTGGATAGGCTGTCGCCATGAAAACAGTCGTAATTTGTGGCTATGGACTCGCAGGGAAAATCTTCCATGGGGCATTGATCAAGTCAGTGCAAGGATTTGAAGTAATTGGGATCCTGACAGGGGATAATGATCGAACTGCACAAGCAAAGGCTGATTTTCCCCAAGCACTTGTCAGCAATAATTTCGAAGAACTACTTGATTTATCACCTGATCTAATTGTTGTTGCAGGGGCGAACATCACCCATGTTCCCCAGGCCAAGGCTGCAATTTCCCGCGGAATCAATGTTGTGGTCGATAAACCAATTGCCGTTGATGCAACCGCCGTTGCTGAATTAGGTAGATTGGCTGCAGCCCAAGGAGTCACGGTTCTCCCGTTTCAGAACCGCCGTTGGGATTCTGACTACTTAACCCTCAAAACCGCGGTTACATCTGGCGTGATCGGGACCCCGCACAGATTCGAATCCCGGCTTGAGCGTTTCCGGCTGTTGCCCAAGGGCGGTTGGCGTGACTTAAGCGACCCAGAGGCACTCGGTGGCGTCCTCTATGACTTCGCGCCACATATTGTTGATCAAGCGATTGACCTCATGGGGCCGGTCGTGTCAGTGGATGCCCACGCTCGAACGGTTCGAGAGACTCCTGTGTCCGACGACGACTTGATAATCCTGCTGCAACACGAGTCAGGTGGGATTTCCTATCTCGTTGGCTCTCTCGCCGTTGGCCTTCCGGAACCAAGATTCACACTCGCCGGCACAAGGGGTGCCCTTCGAATCAAAGCGCTAGACACCCAAGAAGATCACTTAAAGCTTGGAGAAATTCCCGGACCAAATTGGGGTGTCGAACCTGCAGAATCCACTATCGAAATTTGGGCAAGTGATGCGGGCGGTGAATTGAGTTATTCAACAGCAGGATTCGAAGTAGGTAACTGGCCTGAGTACTACCGTGAAGTTCTAGAGTTTTTGGAGGATTTCACCGCGCCAACTGTCACTTTGGATCAAGCTATTGCGACGATGCGGGTCATGGATGCTGCCCGGTCTTCCGCGCAAAGCGGTGACAATGTTCGCCTGATTCCGCCGGCTAGTCACCAATTGGCGTAAATTCCCAGCGTGTTGTCATAACTGCCGGTTGACTGCGACTGCACGCGATCGCGGAGTCACCGAACTGCCCATCGATTGAATTTGGAGCACCTGTTTGAGGCTCAATGCAAAGGTGATTCTCGTCACCGGTGTACAGAACAAACCATTTGTGAGAATTAGTTACCTGCAGTCGCAGTACTTTCGGCCACTCAATAGTAATGGACCTGCTTGGAACCTGAAGCGTGTCGTCGAATGGCCCTCGATTGACATCAAATGAGATGAGTTCACCGGTCGGTATCGAATCTTGCTTCACCAATAACTCGGCTTCCTCAACGACTAATTCAGCATGGCTTTCTTTTCCTAGGGACTTCTTAAACCACGGGTGCCAACCAAGTATCACCCGCGCCGTGCCTGCGCTTCTCGGAGTTACCTGGATGCTTGTCGTGATTGACCGTTGGTAGATCTGCCAGACAAATACAACGTCGAGTGCTTCAATCCAATTCGAAATTGTTTGAAATCCCGTAAATGTTGTGCATTCCACACTCTGGTCAATAGTCCAACTATTCAAAGGTTGATTGAGCGCCAAGCCATGAATTGCCCATCCTTGATAGTTCACTTTCTGTCGAACCGACGCTCCTTCATGCAATATGGAGTTTTTCGCTAGACGCCCAGCCCATGGAAGCATTGGGTAACAGCCAAACTCCACAGGGTCGCTCCCAGACGAACCGAGAAGTTCGATCCCTGAGTATTTCCAGCTAAGCACTCGCCCAGCCAGCGCAGGGTCAAAAACTAATTGTTGATCACCACACACAGCCTCAACGAGCGGGCTATCAGACAAGTGAATAAATCTGTTCGACATGCTGCAGTGGATCCAACAGGAGTGGTCCAAAAGCCATTTCGGCAGCACCAACGAGTGGGCTGTCCAAGGGCAATGACGGTAATGAAATATTTGCCCGGGTTTTTATATTTGGGCGAGATTGTGAAATCCGTCTTTCCACGACTTCGTTGATATAAGGGTAAATCTCGGCAAGGTGCCCACCAAGCACAATGTAATTAGGGTCAATGCTGTTCATCAGATTAACGAGCCCGACACCAACCCACTCTCCCACTTCCGTCAACTTAGCTGCCATTCCTTCAGGGTCGCTCTTCGCTGCATCTAGCAACTCAGGGAATGAGTCTTGCCCAAGATTGAATCCGGCAGCACCTAAAATGGCATCGCGACCCACTTCTGTTTCCCAACATCCTTTGCTTCCACAGGCACATGGTTGACCATGTGGGTTTACAACTAGGTGCCCGAGTTCGCCGGCATAGCCGCTCCCGCCTGCCAGCACCTGTCCACCCAGAACAACGCCACCGCCGACACCGACGTCGCAAGATAGGTATACAACACTCGATGCAGCAGTTGCCCCTCCTCGAACGTATTCTGCAATCGCCCCTAGATTTGCATCGTTGCCCAAAACAACACGTGGGCACACACCAAAATGTTCCTTGATTGCACCGTGAATCAGTTCTCCAAATGGGAGGTCAATCCAACCCAGGTTGGGTGCCTTTCGGACAAAACCTAATTCGGTCTCAACTACTCCAGGCACCGCTATTCCAACACCTGCCCAGAGCGCCCCTGTCGGGAGTGCCTCAAATAGTTCATTTGTTTCGTCGAGGATTGTGGCAATTGCCTTTTCAACTGGATAAGGCCCATTACTTCGCGGCCGCTGAATGTGCGCAAGAACTTCACCACCTAGACCAATTGCCGCCGCGACGATCCGATCCACACGCAAGTCGAAAGCCAACACGAAAACACTTTCACTTTTGGAACGTACAACCAGCGAAGGACGACCCCGGGAACCGCCCATACCTGGCACTTCTTCCACCAGTCCTGACTCAGCCAAGTCCGAGACCAATGCCCCGATCGTGCTCCGATTTAATCCGGTCAAGACAACCAGATCGGATCGGCTTAACTCTCCATCTTCGTGGAGGTGTCGCAGGACTCTCGCAAGATTATGTCGTTTAACTTCGTCTGGTGTAATTGGTTTTGGTCTAAGCATGGCAATTGCGATTTATCGCATTACCCCCTGAGATCGCTTGCGCGAGAGAGCGTCAGCACCTGCTGCCAACATGAGAACGGCTCCAGTGATCATGAGTTTGACACCAGCCGAGTAGCCAAGAAGCCCCATGCCGTTGTCAATCACGGCAACCACCGCTCCACCGATAAGTGCGTCATGAATGCGGCCCCGGCCACCGAATAAACTCGTACCACCGATAACTGCCGCTGCAATAGCGTTGAGAACAATGAACTTACCGGCGTTGGGGTCAACGGAAGCTGCACGCGATGCAAAAACGATTCCCGCAAACGCGGCCGTTCCTGAACAGATGGTAAATACGGTGATTCGGATCCGACTCACGCTAATTCCCGCTCTGCGAGCCGCTTCCACGTTTCCGCCAACCGCGTATACGTGACGGCCAAAAGTGGTCCGGTTCAAAACAAAGCCAAAGACCAGTGTCAAAACAGCAATGATTGGAACGATAATTGGAACGCCACTGAGCGGGTTGAGTTCTGGGTTTGTGCTTCGCTCGAGACTCAGCGCCCAGACCATAGCGAAACCGATCACAGCCATAACCCCGGTCTTAATTAAAATCATAGACAGGGAGGTCGCCGCGAAACCACGGGCTAAGCGGCGTGTCCTGCCAAGATAGGATGCCAAGAAGTAGCCCGCAATTATCACGATGTAGAACACCCAACCCAGCCAGATCGGGAGGTTTTCATTCTGGAAAGACAGAATCACGTTGTCGGTGACGCGAACGTTCCCACCTTCACCGATAATCACAAGGATGAGACCTTGGAACGCTAGGAATAGCGCAAGGGTTACAACGAATGACGGAATCCCAATTTTCGCTACAAGGGTTCCGATAAAAAGCCCAATCGCAATACCGGCAAGCATGGCGACTGCTATAGCAAGCGGCCATGCAAATCCCCAACGCGAAAGCGAGACTGCAAGCAGAGCACCTGCGACACCTGATGTCACTCCCGCCGAAAGGTCAATTTCTCCAAGCAAGAGGACAAAAATCAGACCCATTGCCAAAATCATGACGACGGCTGCTTGCGTAAAGAAGTTTGCGAAGTTCAATGACGTGAAGAAAACTGGATTAGCGAGTGAGAAGAGAATTACGAGAACAATCAGACCAATCACCGCTGGAAGTGAGCCCATATCCCCACTTCGCACCTTGATCCGGTACGCCTTCCATGATTCTGCGACTCCGCTACCCTTCACCTTCATGTACTGGGGCGCTTCGACGTCAGCACTCATGAATTGACTCCATCCTGGGACACCAAGTCTGTTTTTCCACCTGTTATGTATTCGACGACTTCGCCGCTGTTGGTCTCCTCGACTCTCAACCGAGTGACCATGGTGCCGAGGTATAGGACGTAGACGTAGTCTGCGACTTGAAAAACGTCTTGAAGGTTATGGGAAATGATCACTACGCCAAGACCTGCGTCCGCGAGTCGACGCACGAGCGCTAGTACCTGCTCGGTCTGGGCGACGCCGAGGGCAGCGGTGGGCTCGTCAAGGATTACGACTTTGTTATTCCATAGCACTGAACGGGCAATAGCGACGGTCTGTCGCTGCCCACCTGAAAGACTCGATACTTTTTGACGCAATGACGAGACGGTTCGAACTGAAAGGGACTGCAAGGTTTCGCCTGCGCGGGATTCCATATGGGCCTCGTCCAACGCCACGCCTCGCTTGAGTTCCCGACCGAGAAACATGTTTTGAACAATGTCAAGATTGTCGCAGAGGGCAAGATCCTGATACACGACTTCAATGCCTAAGTCGGCTGCCGCCCGAGGGTCATCAAGTTCAACTTCCTTGTCCTCAAAAAAAATCTTGCCTCCGTCAAAGGGTTGAATCCCTGCTAGCCCTTTGATCAACGTTGACTTTCCCGCACCGTTGTCCCCTACGAGTGCAGTAACTGATCCGGGCAAGACTGAGAAGTCGATACCCTGCAGTACATCCACGGCACCAAAACTTTTGGTGACTCCTCGCACTTCCAGGATTGGACTCAGAGATTCCATTTGCGCCTCATCTTCTTAGTGGAACGTTCGACATGAGAATAGGGGGGATCCGACGTACCCGATACCGCTTTACACATTTAGGTGGATAGAAGTGTGGGCTCGCACCAACGTGCGAGCCCACACCTTGAAACTACTGAACTAAATTACTGCTTCGTTCTTTACTGAATGCCCAGCTCGGTACATGCAGCAGCAACGTCACCGGCACAAAGTGCTGCAACGTCATAACCTGGTGTAGCAGCGATAACGTCAGCGACGTTATCTGCATAGATGATTACTGGATCTGAGTACTTCGCTGGAACGCTTGTTCCGTCGACGTCTACCGTGCCTTCAACTGCTGGTGTCTCTCCATTGAGCAATGCAATTGCGAGTGCTGATGCATCGCCTGCTTCTAGGTCAGTGTTCTTGAACACGGTCATGCACTGCTTGCCCAGAAGAACGTTCTGCAAACCACCAACGGTTGCATCTTGTCCGGTTACTGGAAGGGCCACGCCGTTCTTGTCGAGGACAGCAATTGCAGCTCCACCAAGGCCGTCGTTTGCAGCGAGAATGCCATCGATTTTTCCACCAAGGTCGGTGAACATCTGCTCAAAGATTACGCCACCCTGCTGGTTATCCCAGTCAGGAACTGACTGATCGTTCACAGGTGTTATGCCTGCAGCAGCAAGTGTTGTCTCGTAGCCTTCTTTGAACATCGCAGCGTTACCGTCAGTTGGTGAACCGTTGAGGAACACGACTGACGCCGAGGCTGGATCTACTCCATTGTCACCAAGGCACTTGAGAAGGCCTTCACCCTGTAGCTGTCCAACTTTCACGTTGTCGAATGACACGTAGTAGTCGGCTGGTGCGAATGGACGGTCATAAGCAATTACTGGGATGCCCTGTGCTTTTGCTTTTTCACCAACGGTTGCACCTGAACCGTTGAGGTCAACAAGGACCATAACGCCGCAGCCACCTGCAAGCATTTGGTCACCAATGGTCAGGTACTGGGTTGTATCACCCTGCGCGTTTTGAATGTCAGTTGTGAAGCCGGCACCTTCAAGTGCGGACTGAATCGCTGGACGATCCTGGTTTTCCCAGCGATCTGACGACTGGCTGTCAGGCAGGATTACACAAGCTTTGCCAGTGTCAGTTGCTGCTGTGTCATCACTTGATGAACAGGAGGTGAGTACCAATGATGCTGCCGCGAATCCCGCGAAAGCTACATATAGCTTTTTATTCATTCTTTTCCTTCCCCTGCAGGAATCTCCTGCTTTGCATTTTTCTGAGAAATTAGATTCCCAGAATTCGATCAATAACTAATTGATCAAGTACTTCGTTGCCATAAGTCCTTGCCGCTAACGCGTCAGGATCAAATGACTCGCCGAGCAACCGTTCAGCGGCTTCATTGCTGAAAGTGCCGATGCTCGGTTCCGCGAGTTCAGGAGTGCTAGCAATATCTAGTGCTGCCTTAACCCGAGGATCTTGGTCGAACTCGCGCGCTTTGGCGGCGAGTGCGAGGTAGGTTCGCATGCACCCGCGAGCGAAGTCCCAGATGCCGTCACCCCATTCGTTCCGGTAGGGACGAGCGTCAAAATGCTTGGGTCCCACGTAATCAGAGTTTTCCAGGAGTCGTACCAGCATGAAGTCGTCTTTGATTCCTTCAGAACCAAAACGCAAGTCCTGGTCGAATCGTCCAATCTTTTGGTCATTGAGATCAATGTGGTAGAGCTTCCCTTGCCAGAGGGCCTGTGCAACACCTTGGAAGAAACTCAAGCCGGCCATGGTTTCGTGGGCAACCTCTGGGTTCAGACCCACCATGTCGGGCTGCTCGAGTTGGTTGATAAACGCCATTGCGTGACCGATTGTGGGAAGGAAAGTGTCTCCCCGAGGTTCATTGGGCTTGGGCTCGAGCGCAAATCGGATGTCGTAGTTCTTTTCGGCGACGTAACCGCACAGGAAGTCCAGTGCTTCCTTGTAACGGTCAAGTGCGTCGGCTGGGTTCTTGCTTGCCGCACTCTCTACACCTTCACGACCACCCCACAGCACATAGGTGTTTGCACCAAGTTCGGCTGCAACATCAATATTGCGCAAAGTTTTTTGGATTGCGAAACGTCGGACATCGCGATCATTTGACGTGAAGGCACCGTCTTTGAAAACGGGGTGCCAGAAAAGATTCGTAGTTGCCATAGGGCATACCAGTCCGGACTCGTCTAACGCCTTTTTGAATGCGTCCAATTCAGTGCGGCGCTGGGACTCACTGGCCCCGAAGGTCATGAGGTCGTCGTCGTGGAACGAAACACCCCAGGCGCCAATGTCCGCGAGTCCCTTGACAAAGTCGGCGGTTGATATAGATGGTCGCGTTGCGTCGCCGAATGGGTCCCGGCCAATATGCCCGATAGTCCACAGCCCGAATGCGAACTTGTCTTCGGGCACCGGCGTCAAGCGATCACTCACGAAATCCTCAATCTGTCTCAGAAAGGTAAATTGTTGTGAGCGACAACATAATCTGGGGATTCAAGGATCGCAAGCAAAATCCACTGTTTTCTGTTCACATTCGCATAACAATTTAATTACGATGTAGTTACATTCGATTTAACTTATTAAACATGCGAAGTGCCGAGTCAGGGGCTGTGGCAAAAAACATAGATGGCTCAACTAGCTCCAGTTCCAGAATTACAGGTGTGCCGTCCATGTCGTCGAGCAGATCTACCCGCGCATACAGAGGCGTTCCAAATCGTGCGGTGACATACGCCATCAGCCTGTCGGCCAACTCGCGCTGCTGAGCATTGGGTACCCGCACCGTGATGTCTTCTTTCAGGAAGAGCCCCAGTTCCTTCTCTGACTCAGAATCACGGACCAGCAGGGGACCTTTGCGGATCGAATGCGAGTACTCACCGCCGATATAGAGCTGTGCGGTTTCGCCAATTTCGTCCACGGTGGCCAAATATGGCTGCACCATCGCGGTCTTACCCTGGGACACAATCCGATCCAGTAAGTCTTGTGCACTTTTGATCGAGACTGGATCCGTCCCTGAATAGCGCATTGTGTCCTGGCTGCCCGCCGACACAGTTGGTTTGACCACAAAATCAGAATCCGAAGGCACTTCCCAATTGCTGGACTTTTCCGTGACGAACTGGGTGTCAACAATGGGGAATCCACTGGATGCGAGGTCACGTAGGTAAATTTTGTCGGAGTTCCATCGCACCACGTCGTATGAATTTCTCAATGAATCGCCGCAGGCTTTTGCCCAGTCAAGGAATTCTTCAAGCCTGCTCGTGTAGTCCCACGTATTGCGCAGGATCACAAAATCAAATTCGGACCACTCAATCCCTCGGTCAGACCAAACGGCCGGTATCGCCTCTATTCCTGCCTCGTGGAAATGTTCAACCAAAGGTTGATCATCGGGGTCAAGGTCAGGAAGGGCCTCGCACGTGGCGAGGGCTATTCGAGTGGACACCGGCCAAATGGTAGTCGGATTAAGAACTTGCCAACTTAGGAAACCGTGATCTCAACGTCGCGCACCGAACCATCAGGGCTAGTGATACTGATCACCGCTGTGCCGGGCGCGAGGGCTTTTGCTCCTGGGTTGAAAATTGCGCTGCCGTCGTCACTCCCCTGAGTGATTTCCAAAACATCGGGATTGTCAACAGCCACAACGGTATTTACCGGGTCGTCAACCACAATGTCAATCATGTCTCCGACTACAGCCACTGCATCCATTTGGTCTGCGGTAATGATTACGGGCGGAAGCATCTGACTCGTCTCCGACGTAGTTGCAGTATCTGTGGCGGCGTCATCGCTACTCGAACAGCCGGCGAGAACGGTCACGCCTAAAATGCTGATTGCGCCAATCGCTGCCAATTTGTTCATTCTTTTCACTTGCACTCCTAGGTCTGGGGCCATGTGGCCTGGCTTCGTTTGGACGCAAAGAAGTAGTCCTCGGTTCCACTAAATCAGTCGGTCAAGTTGCGTGACCCTATCCGCGTGTCGTCCACCTTCAAACGGTGTAGAGAGAAACACGGCTAACGCTTCACGGGCAACTGTTGGTTCACTCACGCGGCCACCAAAACAGGCGACGTTGGCGTCATTGTGCGCTCGTGAAAGCTGTGCATCATCTCCGGTGCGAATGACCGCTCCCCTAATCCCCTGAACTTTGTTGGCCGCCATGCAAATTCCTTGCCCACTTCCACAAACGGCAACTCCGAATACAGCCTGACCGGACGAAACGACCCTGCCAAGCTCTGCACCAAACTCCGGGTAGTCCACTCGTTCTTCGCTAAACGCTCCGACGTCGAAGACCTCATGGCCCATTTCGAGCAGCCAAGCACTCAGCGTGCATTTGAGTTCAAAACCTGCGTGATCACTCGCTACGGCAACCTTCACGTCCCACTCCTGTTCACGAGCTGTGTCGATTTGGGATAGTTTTCACTTTCCCGATACTGACATGACAGTATCTCGTCATGAGCCAATTCGCCTCGACCACGACATCAGCAAGTGAAAAAGTGGTAGTTGTTGTCGGAAGCCTGAACACTGACCTCATTGTCACTCTGGGCACCTTCCCGACCGCCGGTGAGACTGTATTGGGGAGTTCTTTCGAGCAAACAGTTGGAGGGAAGGGACTGAATCAGGCAATTGCCGCTGCTCGGCTCGGCTCTACAGTCGCCATGATCGGTGCGATTGGCCAAGATCAATTTGGCGTAGCGCTTACAGAAATGCTTGACAGCGAGGAAATCGAATCATTCGTTACTAAGCTACCGAATAGCAGCACGGGAATGGCAATCATTGAAGTGGAAAGTTCCGGCGAGAACCGGATTGTCGTTATCTCTGGAGCAAATGATTTGCTGACCGCTGAGAGCGTCGAAGCATCTATGCGCGAACTCTCACTGCACCATCGCATTGGCGTAGTCCTGACTCAAGGTGAAATCCCCGTTGCGGCAACCGAGCGTGCCCTGCAGGTTGCTAAGGAACTTGGAGCAATCACGATTCTTAACCCGGCGCCGGTTAGAGACTTTCCGCGAACCGTATTTCAATTTGTCGATTTTTTGATTCCCAACGAACTTGAAGCCCAGGAACTGTGCTCACTGGAAGGGAATTCATGTAAGTCGATGCTTGATTTTGTAGAGATCGCAACGGGACTTGTCGAACTTGGCGTTGGTACTGCAATTATCACCCGGGGGGAGAAAGGTGCGGTGTGGTCAACGGCCAATCAATCCGGTCAGGCTGCCGCATTCCGCATCGTGCCCGTTGACACGGTTGCAGCGGGAGACTCTTTTTGCGGTGGGCTAGCCACGGCCCTGAACGAAGGGCAGCCCTTGAGTGAAGCTCTGCGGTGGGCGAGTGCCGCGGGCGCGTTAGCAGCGACGCAAAAGGGCGCAGTGAATTCAATTCCGCATCGGGCTGAAGTCGAAGACTTACTAATTTAGTCGGCGGGTTAATTACGGGGCGGGAAACCCAACCGTCACGGGGTTTCCATTGCGAGTGATTGTCACGGTTCCGTCCCCGATCTGAACTGGAACACTTTCCGCCGCGCCACGTGGAACAAATACGGTCAACATAATCTGTTGCTCGCCCTTTCGGGGAATGATCGATGACCTTGAAAGAACAGTTCCCGGGGCCTTTACTCCCCAGTCGGTTGTGTGCCAACCAACCGATGAACCATTAGATGCTGAGCGCAGATTCCAATCACCGACACCGGCCTTAATCACGTCCACCTTCTGGTCACCAGAAACGAGTGTCAGTTGGCCATCAGTTCCTTCAACGCCAATCCCTGGCCCAATTTGCCAACGCTGAGTAACTTCACGGTTCTTGTAGTTCTTGCGGGACTTCTTGGGGACTTTCACTTTGCTAGCGTTAACGTAATCTGCCACAATCAGTGCGTCGCTGCCGCGGACGTAGGTTACGCACCGGGTTATCTCAGTCTTAGTCCAGGCTTTGTCAACCAGGCAGGAAAAGTCATCTCCTCCAGTTGCTGAATCTGAACGGCCCTTGGTTTTTACAACACCTTTCCACCGGTTGTACTTCGTGTTCGCCACCGTGAAAGTCGAATGCGCTGCTCGCGTTTTCACAAATGACCGAAGTGAACTTGAGTTATAACGGTATGGACCAGGGTCTGAGATCCATGGCACACCACGCGAATAGAAGGTGACAGAACCACCATCGTCATGGGTATGAGCGGTTCCGGGCCTGGAACCTTTATATCGGAGTGAGTAGAAACTGTCGGGGACACCTGAACCACTTGGAGCCCAGGAATAGCGACCGAAAATATAGCCACCGTCGTACGCCGTGAAAACGGGTGATGGTGGCGCTCCGGTCGCCCCTTTCGTGCGCAACCAGTCAGCCCGCCAGTCACCCACCCCAAAGTTGTTGCGCAGTTCTACTGCTGCCGTGTCACCGAGGGATTCAAGTTTGAAATCGGGTCGCACGGCCTGGGCAACAAATGCATACAGCAACCCGCGCAACTGTGGAATTGGATCGCCTGGAATCCCACACGTTGCAGCAGCCGACTCCACTTGGGTCAGGAGTTTTTCCATATACATCGCGTAGTGGGGTGAACCTTCAACGTCGCTACCGTCATCGTTGATCACGCCGCGCGCAATTGCGACGAGGTGGTTCCATGCGGCATCGCGCAGGTTCACGTCTCCCACCGAGCAAAACACTGCCAAGGCGCCAGTTTGTCGCACGAGATCTGTATTGTTCGCACCAATTTTGATGTCAGATCCACCGCGGTAGGACTTCCACATTGAAGTGGCATCACGCACTGCCGCCTGTTGAATGATCGGGTCTTGCAATGTCTGCCAGGCGCAAGCAAGAGTCTGGGTTCGTAATCCTCCATAAATTGAAGCGTTAACCCAGTAGGACCGCTTCTTCTGGTGGTCGTCAATCCACTGGTACATCAGGTCCCTGAAGCGATCAACCATGGCCTGATTTTGCTTGTTGACTCCCCGGAATAAAAGCGGCAGCGCCCAGTCGAGTGAATTGATATGACGATTGCCCGAAAGGTCGGCTGAAGACTGGGAACGCCAATTCGGATTCTGCGTCAGGGTGTAAGTGCCACCTTTGCCCAAGTCAACTTTGCCTGCCATGAGCATCTTGGCTTCGGTGCGCTGCTTCTTCACCGACATGGGGAAAAGGGAGGTGCACCAACTTCCCAGTTCGGTCGGAAGTGCTGGTGGCGCTGGTGGGGCTGGCGCTGGTGGGGCTGGCGCAACTGGGGTACCGGGAACTTCCTCGGCATGGGCAACACTGCCAAGAGTTGACATAGCAATAGCAGCACACACCACGACGGTGGTTGTGCGCGCTGGGAGAAGTCGACCTCTTGGTCGCAGCGACCACATGACTCCATCATCACCCGAAGGGGGGCATCTCTGTCAAACCGGGGTCAGGTCAATCCGCACAGCAACAATTCCAACGGGACACTCGTAGCATTGGTGTGCGGATCGAATTTAGGACAATCGGGACCCAAATTCCGTTAAGCCACCGCGAAAACACCCTGATTCTTGCTACCAGCCCCTCACAAACTGACTTCCCGAACGGGCCTCACCTCTATGCTCGCCTCTCAATTCGCACTGCGCGCCTCACCAGATAGGCACTATCCAGAGGCTGTGCTAACTGTGTGGATTGGATCCAATCCCCATGAGGGGACTGCGACGACTTGGGGTCAAATGGGCCCAAAAATCCGCACAGTTAATCGACTACTCGCAAATTCTGAAGCGATATTCCGCGAATTGAAGTGTCAGGGCTGAAGTGTCACGACGCCAACTCGTCGCGTTCATCTTGCTCACGGCGGGTAAGCCGCTCTTGGGCAGCCTTCATTGAGGGGGAAGCCGGTCCAAGGACCCAGCCGAGACTGCCCAGCATTCCCGAAACCACCGGTTTGATCACACTCAACGGAATCGTTGGTAGCCCCAATAATTCGCGCTGATACGCGGGCATTGTGGCCGCAGCCCCTGCAAAAAGCATGCTGTACGGACCCTTTGCCGCAAATGGAACAGGAGCATTACGAACAAACTTGACGGTGCGGGCGGCACGTTCTCCACCACACAAATCTGGCCGAAACGCATTAAGTTGATCCTGCAGTTCGTCAAAACTTCTCGGTGGATTATCAACACCAACCATCTCACCAGCTATCGCCCACTCGCGCACGTATTGATCCGGTCCACCGGGAATTGCTCCACCCCACACCATGTGGGTGGAAAGAAATGAGTCCGCAAACGCTACGTGAACCCAGCGCAACAGGTCTGAATCCGTTGCCGTGTAATCCCGGGATTCCCCTCGCGAATCAACATAAGTCCCATTAACTTTTCGATGCATCCCGCGGACTCGCGCGCATTCACGTTCGGCCATGGTGGTGTCACCAAACGTAACAACTGTCAGCCACTGGGTTGTGCCTGCCAAACGGCCAAGAGGGTCCTCTTCATAGCGCGAATGCTCGTCCACTCCGGCGAGCGCGCCAGGGTGCAGGGCCTGCATGAGAAGGGATCTCACGCCACCGACAAGAGTGGGAAGGGAACCGTGCACCGCCCACGTTGCAGAACCGGGTCCAAAGAATCCCTTATCGGTCCCAGAACTCATTTGGGTGACCCACTCTGGCGCACCGTCGTCGGCGCCGGAAACTATCCGGCGGAAACCTGTTGCCGTTTTTTCACGCGCGAGTGCGAGGAGATTAACCACGGTCTAACTGTGCCCAATAAATGCGAAACCCGCACCTTGAACAAGGTGCGGGTTATGAACGCTATTAGTTTAGAGTTTCTTCGTTGCGAGATACCAATCCTTAATGTCAAGTTTGGTGTCCTTCAACCGTTCATCTAGTGCTGCCTGGGTGCGCGGAGCGCCGACAACAACGTCGTCGCCTGGCATCCAGTTTGCGGGGCACGAGACACCCTCAGAATCAGAAACTTGGAGTGCGTCAACCAACCGGATAATTTCGTCGATATTGCGTCCCGCATTCATCGGGTAATAGATGCTGGCACGAATGATTCCTGCATCATCGATAACAAATACTGCGCGCACTGCGGCAGTTCCATTCGAGACTGGGTGGATCATGCCGTAGCTCTTTGCCACTTTCATCTCTAAATCGGCGATGATTGGAAAGTTAATTTCAACGCCTTGTTTTTCTTTAATCGCGTTAACCCACGCTAAGTGGCTGAACACGGAATCAACCGAGTTGCCAACAAGTTGCACGTTGCGGGCTTCAAAGTCCTTTGAGCGTTCCGCAAAACCAATGAACTCGGTTGTGCACACAGGAGTGAAGTCAGCCGGGTGGCTAAAGAGTACGACCCACTTTCCTTTGAGGTCGCTTAGTTTGAGTTGGCCGTGTGTGGTCTCAACATCAAAATCTGGCGCGGGGTCACCAATAAGTGGCAGTGACACAGTTTTTACGGTTTCTTCAGTCATAAATGAACTATAACGTATACCCCCCGGGGTATACACTTCACCTCCACAAAACAGAGCTAAGCCCGCTGAAGAGGAGGTGTCAGCGGGCTTAGCCTGTGCGGGGTCAATCAGATAAATCGTTGTGTATCAGTGCCTGTATTTAATTTTGGTCGGCCGCTGCCAATGTCAACGGGACCGTCAAGGTTGCACCGTTACGAAGTACCGTGAGTTCGATTTCCTCGCCCGGCGCATTGGCGCGAATCGCAACGATCAGACCTGTTGAATCGCTGACCAAATTTCCGTCAACCTTGGTAATCACGTCACCCTCTTGTAGTCCAGCTGATTGCGCTGGTGAGCCATCGGTAACAGCGGCAACAGCACCGCCGGGACCCTCAAAGCCCATGTCGAGCTGAACACCGATAATGGGCGTTTGCGAAGTTCCCGTGTTGATTATTTCGTCGACAATTCGTTTGGCCGTATCGATCGGGATCGAAAAGCCAAGCCCGATACTGCCTGAGGCATCACCCATGCCGAGTGTGGCAATTGCCGAGTTGACACCCACGACCTCTCCCGCGGCGTTAACAAGCGGACCACCGGAGTTACCCGGATTAATTGCTGCATCCGTTTGAATCGCGTTGATATAGGCCAAGTCACCTTGCCCACCAGCTGTCACGGGTCGATTAAGAGCGCTAATAATTCCCGATGTCACAGTTCCCTGAAGTCCTAGCGGTGAACCGATCGCGATGGCAAGATCACCGACATTAATTGCATCCGAGCTACCAAGTGTTAATGCAGGCAGGTCTGTGCGATCGACTTTGACAACAGCTATGTCGTAACCGGGGTCAGAACCAACAAGTTTGGCACTCGCTGTCGACCCGTCCACAAAAGTTATGTCGATAGTTCCATCGCTGCCAGCACCACCGGCAACGTGATGGTTAGTAACGATGTAACCGTCAGAACTGACGACAAACCCGGTACCGGTTCCTTCACCCTGCGATCCAGAAACATTAAGTTGAACAACAGAGGGCTGGACCGCTGCAGCGACAGCGGCGATCGAACCGGCAACAGGTTCGACTGATCCGCCTGTAGAAATGGCTATTGACGGACTCGAATTGTTTTCCGCAACGGTATAACCGACAGCGCCACCGACAGCGCCACCAAAAAGGGCCACTAATGCGACACCGGTGATTAGTAGTCCGGTCTTGGATTTCGCCTTGGGTGCTTCGTTGAATGGTGCAGAAAAACCTGGGTTGGTATTAAATGGTGGGATCGTGTCCTCACTCACCAACGTGCCAACAATCATGGTGTCGCCCGAAACAAGGTTCCCTGGAGTGGGATTTGGCGTTGGATTCTCTGGCGTAATGGTCATGTAATTCCTCCTGTTTTAATTTCTGTGACCATTAGAGCGAACTAAATCCATTTTGGCTCCACCAAAATCCAGAATTGGCCAAGTCCAAACACGATCTTTACCGTTCGCTTACAAAACTCTCCAAGAAAATTCCAAGGCAATCCGCGCAGCTAGACTTGAGCTGTGCGCGAAGTGAAGAATCCCATTGAGGTAGGTCAGGCGCTCGCCAATGGAAATCTGGCAATTCTGCCCACTGAAACCGTTTACGGGCTTGGTGCCGACGCGGACAATGAAGCAGCCGTTGCTCGAATCTTCACAACTAAGAATCGTCCGGCTGACCACCCTGTCATTGTTCATATTTCCCACAAAGACCACATTCACTCGTGGGCAACTGACATCCCGGAATATGCAATTGACCTTGCAAACGCCTTTTGGCCTGCACCCATGACCTTGGTGCTTAATCGGCTCCCGCGCGCAGGCAACTACCTCACCGGAGGACAGGACACCATCGCCATTCGCGTTCCTGCCCACCAAGTTTTCCAGGAAGTCTTAAGCGCCCTCGCCAAAGAAAAGCAGGATCCGACTGCGGGAATCGCCGCACCAAGTGCAAACAGGTTCGGCAGCGTGAGTCCAACCACACTCGCCCATGCAATAGAAGAATTGGGCGAATACCTCACCGATCACGATGTTGCATTAGATGGAAGTAGCGCAAGTATCGGAGTTGAGTCAACAATTATTGACTCAACCGGGAGTGAACCAATCATTCTGCGACACGGTGGCATCACCGCGGAGGACATTGAGACAGTTATTCAACTTTCAAAAAGTGAAAGTGACGTGCGAGCACCTGGCACGCTCGCATCTCACTACGCACCCAAGAAAGCACTCCGCCTAGTAACGCAAAGTGAATTGTTGAAATCACAGCCAGGAGCACTCATTGCAATGAGTGAAGTTGAAACGCCAATTGGTTTCACCCGAATCACGTCACCGCAAACCGTAAATGACTACGCGCGGAGCCTTTATGCTGCACTGCGGCAAGGCGACAAATCAAGCGAATCAACTATTTACGCGGTCCCGCCAACAGGCGGTGGTATCTCAGCCGCGATCCGTGACCGCTTAAACCGCGCCGCGACCAAATAATCGCGAGAGAACTAAGCCCAACCCAATTCATGTAGGCGCTCGTCACTTATTCCAAAGTGATGTGCAACTTCGTGGATCACCGTGATTCCTACTTGGCGCACCACCTCTTCATCACTTGAACACCTGCGCAGAATCGGTTTGCGGTAGATCGTGATGTGATCCGGTAGGAAACCCGAGTACCCCGTTCCACGCTTTGTTAGTGGAACACCGTGATACAAACCCAGAAGCCCAGGTCGCCCTGGTTTTTGTTCTTCGACGAAGACCGCAACGTTGTCCATTAGGGAAATTAGTCCTGACGGAATCGTGTCCAGGGCCTCACTGACAAGCTCCTCAAAGCGCTCCACCGGAGTGTCCATCACTGTGTAACTCTCACATGACAGGCCGACGGATGCCCACCGAGGTGCTTCCCCTACACTTTCCGAGTTGTACCAGGTCCCCATCGTCTAGTGGCCTAGGACGCTGCCCTTTCACGGCGGTAACGCGGGTTCGAACCCCGCTGGGGATACGGTTTCCGCAATCTGGGAATCAAAGTTTGGCCCCGTAGCGCAGTTGGTTAGCGCGCCGCCCTGTCACGGCGGAGGTCGCCGGTTCGAGTCCGGTCGGGGTCGCTTAGTTCGGAGTGATCCGAACTTGTTGGCCAGGTAGCTCAGTTGGTACGAGCGTCCGACTGAAAATCGGAAGGTCGACGGTTCGATCCCGTCCCTGGCCACCCTTGTTTCCTCAGGCAATCAAATATTTCTTCCAATCTAGGGGCCGGCAGCCACGTCGTTGCCTGTCAAATTGGATTTATGACGAAATCGCACCCGTGGTCAGACCCCGAACGAAGAATCTTTGTAAGGTGAAAAAGATAACCAGGGGAACCAAAATTGCCACGAATGCCGCGGCAGTTAGCAAATGCTCATTCTGACCAAAGCCGCCATTTAAATAAGACAGGTAGGCGGTTATTGGTGCCACCTGTGGCCCACCACCGACGAAGGTGATTGCGATGAGTAGGTCATTCCACACCCAGATGAATTGAAAAATCGCAATAGATGCCAGGGCAGGAATCGTGAGCGGCAGAAAGATTCTACGGAAGATATAAGCGTGACTTGCGCCGTCAACTCGGGCGGCCTCCATAAGTTCCTTTGGCACCTTCGATCCAAAAACGAAAAGTAGATATGTGGCGAAAGGGAGCGCGAAAATCGTGTGGGCTATCCAAAGACTGACAAAGTTTCCGGCGAGCAAAGATCGACCAGTCTCGGGATCCACAAAAGTAGGAACAATCGGGATTGGTCCAATTGACCAGCCGGTGTTCAACATTTCCAACATGGGTATCAGTGCCATTTGAATTGGGACCACCTGCAGGGAAACGATCACAAGCAGAATGATGACTGCGCCCCGCACCTGCATCCAATTCAAAGCGTAGGCCGCCATCGCCGCCAAAATTATCGGGAAAATGGTTGCAGGTATCGCAACTGCCAGTGAATTGAAAAAATATGGGGTAATGCCACCCGGTAAGACGTCACCACCCGTGAGCACAGTTTCATAGTTGTCCAGCGTCAGGTTCGGCTGGGCGAAAACGGTCCACCAACCAGAAGCAAAGTCAGCCCAAGGCGGTCGAAAGGAAGTGACAAGCAGGCCAAAGGTCGGAATCGTCCATAAAACCGCTACTGCAATAACGACGACACTCGCGAAGGGGTGGCGCAGCTTGGACATTTCATGAGCCTAGCGACTAGGTAACCAGCCCGGCGATCAAATTTATTGCGGTCGCCACCATCGAGATCCATTTGACCGGTCTAGTCAAAGCACCCTGCTGCTTGCTTCATCGCACGGGCAGAACGTGGAGAAAACGAACCATTTAGGTATATGGCTCATCGCCAATCCAAACTTGACTAAGTTGACTAACCAATCCACTAAGAGTCATAATGGACTATGACCATCGTCAACATCTATGAGGCGAAAGCTCAACTCTCCGCACTTGTTTCACAGGCTGAAAGGGGTGAAGAAGTCGTCATCGCGAGGGCTGGCCGGCCACTCGTTCGGCTGGTGCCGATAGCGGCACCCTTAGCAACACGATCCCCTGGAGCGCTCAAGGGTCGCATTGCTTTTTTCGATGAGACTGAAATCGATGCCGAGATCCAACAGCTTTTCGAGGGTGTCGAGGAGTGAAATTACTTCTCGACACTCATGTCGTGCTCTGGTGGCTCGCGGACATGCACATTGAAGTATCCGCGCAAGAGGCCATCGCCGACGGGCGCAACGAACTCTACGTCTCGGCTGCCTCTGTATGGGAAATCGCCATTAAGCGATCCTCGGGGAAGTTGAAGTTTGATGGAGATGTCCTCGAAAGCATCACGAGTGCAGAGATGTATGTGTTACCGATCGATGGTGACCATGCGGTTTTAGCGGGAGCGCTTCCTCCGCACCATCAAGATCCATTTGATCGAATCTTGGTGGCTCAAGCAATCACCGAACGGATGACCCTCGTCACTCGAGACAAAGTCATGGCCGACTACGGCGTTGCATCACTGCTTGCCTAGCAAGCAGAGCGGATCTGATCCATGAGATTCGGCGCCACATCAACCACATCAGCATCCAGTCGAATATCGGCAATGTGGTCACACCTCGTTTCACCTTGATTAATAATCACAACCGTTTTGCCATTTTTGTGAGCATGCTCGACAAATCTGCGACCTGAATAGACCATGAGTGAAGAACCAAGCACCAATAGCGTTGAAGAACTGTCGACCAATTCGAAAGCTGAGCCGACGCGTTCAACTGGAACACTTTCACCGAAATACACAACATCCGGTTTCAAAATTCCTTGGCATTCCAGGCACGAAACTATTTCAAAATCAACTAATTGCTCGTTAGGGATTTCATAGTCGCCATCTGGGTTAATTCTCTCCACATGAGTTGAGAAGTCTGGGTTGAATTCCACGAGACGTTCGTGAACTTCCATGCGATCCTGTACTGCGCCACAGTTCAAACAAATGACACGATTTAATCGTCCATGTAGATCGATGACGCGAGACGATCCTGCACTTTGGTGGAGTCCATCAACATTTTGGGTAATGACTGCATCAACGATTCCGATCTGTTCCATTTCAGCGAGGGCAGCGTGAGCAGCATTAGGTTGCGCTCGTGAAAACGTTGTCCAACCAACATGGCTGCGAGCCCAATAGCGACGTCGGGCACCTTCACTGCGAAGGAAGTCCTGATAGGTCATGGGCTGGTGCCCACGCGAATAGGCACCATTGGGCCCGCGGTAGTCCGGGATACCAGAGCCAGTGGAGATGCCAGCGCCACTCAGGACTAACACCCCGCCGGCCTGGATTACAGCCTGCAACTCTTCCACGGCCATAGTCTGTCCTGTCCCTTCAGGAAAGTGGTTTTGTTAAATCTGCGACAACGCCGCAATACACGGTGGACTTGATCTCGCCAAGTGTGTGACGATCCTTGCCCGCGAGCCCCACAACCATCCCTTTTGCGATATTTATTAAATCTTCCGCGTCACAGATTGCATCGACGATTCCAGCCTCACGTGCGGCTGGTGCGTTGTAGCGCCATCCTGTTGCCATGAGATCGAGTGCGGAGCGTGGTGTGAGTTTCGCTTTTATCAGCGAAGTCATGCCAAGGGTGATAGGGATTTTGAGGTCAATTGCTGGAATGCAAAAGAACCCTTGGTTAGTCCGCATCACGCGGTAGTCACACGCCAACGCGAGCATCGCACCGGCCGCGAAACAGTGTCCATTAATCGCGCACACGGTTGGCACCGGCAAGGTGAGCACTCGGGCAAACAGTGATTCCACGGCTGACACATGCGAGCCCCAATCCTTGGCATCGGGCTGAAACAACTCCAAATCCAAACCGTTAGAGAAAAACTTCCCGGTGGCCGTGATCACGAGGGCTGCCGGTTCAGAACTCTCCGTGATTGCGTCCAGAGTTTGGTTAAATTCAGTGAGGAACCTGGGTGTAAAACGATTCTCGTCCTGGCCGAGGTCCAGCATCCACACCGACGAAGTCGAGTTAAGAGTGACAGTCATTATTTCCTCTTCTGCTCGCCATGCTCATTTGTCAGAGCAGGTATAACCTCACCACAATATCGCTTGATGGCAAGGGGGCGTTGCACGTGTTTGACGGCTATCTGCTTCTGGTGCCACTTCAGGGTGCGATAGTCGCTGCCGTCTTTTTGGGGATCGGAATCTACAAAGTAGTCCACGGTGTTTCTGGTGTCGAGTCGGTCAAGTGGAATGCAATCGCAATTGGATGCGCGATTTATCTTTTTCTTTTTGGGGTCAGTGCGCTCGGTTACGTGAATGCATGAAGTCACTAATTACGTAGTCACCTAGTCGATCGGTTGCTGGCGCGAGAACTTTCCCGCCATTACGTCACCATCGGGTGAGTCGCTACGGCCGCTCCGACTCGATAACTCTGCGCAGGCCTGGAAGATCAGGCGGACTGTGCGCCACACAGACCAAAGTTTCATAATCCAAGTGGTACAAGTTTCTGCGAAAAAACCCAACGACATGCGCATAAAGATTTGACTGCACTGTGAATGTTTTCAATCTTCCACACCGCGTCATCCATTCGACGATGGTGAGAATCGTGACCTTTTCGATCAGTTCCGACGGCACACAATGGTATAGTTTTTATCTTCAGCTGTTTGGCTGTTTTTACCGTGAAGTCAGGAACTAGGTGTCTGAATCAGTTGAACTTCTTCAGTCCCTAATTCGTAATGCTTGCGTCAATGACGGTGGCGCCCAGGTAAGTGAAGTTGCCAATGCGCGTGATGTCGTGTCAATCCTTGAAGGTTCTGGCGTAGATATCGAGGTTTATGACTCCGAACCGGAACGACGCTCAGTGATTACGCGTTTGCCCGGGACAAATCCAACGGCCCCAACATTGATGCTCCTTGCCCACACTGACGTTGTTCCCGCTCAGTCTGATCGGTGGAAGCGCGATCCTTTTGGTGGTGAACTCATTGACGGATTTGTGTGGGGCCGTGGCGCCCTGGACATGCTCGGGCATGTGTCGACCATGTCGATTGCGCTGCGTGACTACGCACGAGCTGGGGTGCATCACGGAGGCGACATTGTGCTCGCAGCCGTCGCAGATGAAGAGGCGCTGAGCACCAAGGGTGTGGGCTGGCTTTTAAATCATGAGGCTGATGCAATGCAGGCCGATTGGGTGGTAACCGAGACCGGCGGTTCAAATACCGGGTCTAAAGAATTCCCGAAGGTTGTATCCATGACGGGGGAAAAAGGTGCATGGCGCTTACGCGTAACTGTTCGAGGAAATTCAATTCATAGTTCTATTCCGTATGGCAGTGAAGGGACTCCCGAAGTAGCCGCCGAAGTGATTCGACGAATTAGTGAATACGAGCACTCGGTGATCATTACGCCAGAGTGGAAATCAATTATGGATTCGTGGTTCGAGGAAGGTTTTGATAATCCCCTACTCGATTCAAAGGTACTGGAAAAATCTCTACCCAGGATGCCGTTAATGGCGGCAAAAAATATGCATGCGCTTTCTCGCATGACGACAGTGGTTACCTCGATTTCTGGAATCGGATCTTGGAACACTGTGCCGTCGGAAATCACTTTGGAATTGGACGTAAGGACGCTAGTAGGTCAGTCCCGTGAAGATATCTTTCATCACTTACAAGAAGCTCTAGGTCCGCGATTTAATGAGGTAAGTATTGAGGTGATCGCGGGAGGGCCAGCATCATGGAATCCGACCGGTTCACCCTTGTGGGAGCTGATGACCGATGCTGCGCGAGTACAAATACCAGGTGTCAAGCTCCAACCATTAATGGCCGCGGGTGCAACCGACGCGCGTTTTTACCGTCACAATGGCGCAACGGCCTACGGATTTGGTCTTTACAGCGACAGGCTGCCTACTAATGAAATCTCGAGCATGCTCCACGGCAATGATGAGCGGGTAGATGTTGAAAGCATCGCGATGATGGAACAACTTTGGGGTTCGATGTTCTCGCTCTTCGCTGAGCGAACTCGCGGCTAACTGTTAAATGGCAGGTAACCAAATCTCTTCATGATTATTGCGTGATCAGATTCGATTTGGGCTATCAAATCTGGCGAAAGTTCGGTGCGCCAGGCGTTAATCTGGCCTTTTCGAAAGAAAACTCGTTCGACCGAAGCTGCTTCCGAGAATCCTTCCACTATTTCCATGGCTGCAAGATTATGAAATGAGCAATGTTCAACCGCGCGTGCAAGTTTTTCTTCGGTATATGGGATGTCAAGCCATTCAGCAATTTGCCTCAAACAGCCAACCGTTTCGGCGACCAAGTTTTCATAAGTCAGCACAAGAGTGGGAATATCTGTTTGAGAAGTCCACCCTTCCACATGTTCAGACCAAGTGACCCAGTCGTAGCCTCCGTGCGCTTCATGACCCAATCGCACGACAAGGGCGTCTGCCCTCGCCATGGATCTCACGGAATCTTCATTCGTAGTTCCCTTATGGTGCGCCCAACTCACCGCAATTGCTCGTGGATCTCGCAGGATGTACACCGCACGAGCCCCTTCAGGTTGCCAGCGCGCAGGAAACCCATCGGCGGCAAAGGTGTACGGCTGATGGGTCTTCCGCCGGGTGTACGAAGTGGCTAAGTTGGAATCCACGGACCAAGACATACGCATCACGGCTATTGCCTCTGCCTCACTGAGTTCACTCAACGAAAGTCCTAAAGACGGATTGACAGCATCGTGAGCGCGGTTGCGACCGCCGTCCAAGGAATTTAAGTTGGGGAAACTATCGGACTCAAGGGCATTGAGCAGTGCCCGAATCCAAGTGTTGCCAGATTTCGGAAACGAAGCGAGCCACGCCGTGTTACTTTTCATAGCGCCACTTCTTGTGAATGGGTTTCTCCAGCAAATGATGCAGAAAGCAGCCGAGCGATTGCGAGTGGAGTGAATTCTTCTTGCATCTGCGGGTTGGATGTGACCGGTCGAGTGAGCCGCCAGGTGTGCCCGTCAGGTAAAGAGAATCCCGCTGAAGTCCCGGGGATTTGCCCGTGAATTGTCAATTGTGAAACTGCGTCTCGAGCTTTTTCTTGATCTGCTATTTCATCAAAAACAAGCCGGGTCAATCCTGCACGGACCCTCAGTAGTACGAACGCACTTACAGCAGCGTCACCATGTCCAGTAGCTTCGAGCACCATTCTTTCGCGCCCGCTCGGCGGGTATGTCCGTTTCACCTCTGGGGGTAACGCTTGCCCGGCGTCCACGTCAATGGTGACCTGCGGGGAAGTTGCTAAGGCATTTCCCTGCGTGTCGATCACAGTGAGGCCATCGCTAATCAGGCCCCAGCCGTTGCGGCTCATCACGTAGGCCAGTACTGAGGCGCCACAACGTGGAGTCCCTGACAAAATGACAACTTGGCCGTCTCGTGCAATCGCAGCACCTCGAAGCACCATGAATCCGTGTCGGATAAACCACTGAGCTCGTGCCCACTCGCCGAGCCTTGTGTAGGTCGCCTCTGCGTTGATTTCACTCTCTGCAAGAACCTCAATGCCGTCAGCGCTGACTCGGATGCTCCCCAACTCTGGCAATCCCAACGTCAGTGAAGTATGGCTGCGTTTCCACTGGGCTATCGGTGATTTCTGAGGTGCGGGGGATTCCAACCAAGAAACAGGAGGTTGCGGAGCAGGCATTTAACGGCCGCGGCTCATCATCGGGTTGTCATCTTCAATCACTAGGTCCGGTGAATCAGGCGACTGCAGGACTCCGGTACCAAAGAGGGCGTGGTGAGCTTTCACTGAAATCGACATCGCGATTCCTAACTCACGGACTGATCCAAGCTCGTTGTGTTCGATATATTCATGGAGATTGGTAGGAATATCCCAACCTGACAAAGCCGCATGAGTATAGAAAATATCCTGTATCGATGGTTCGGGCTCAAAAATCACCGTGTTCGCAGCCGAATATTGGAGTACTGCTGCAGCTTTGACCGCTTCATATCTACCACGCAGGCGAAGTTCATTGTTGAACTGTTCGGTGATCATTCCCATGCGAGATCGACCTAGCCAACTATTTTCTATTCGCACCATTAAGGCTTCAGTGGAGATCAGGATATGCGTTCCCTGGTTATCGAGATCATTTTTCCGAAAGACATCCTCGAGTTCATCGTCGGGGATTCCTAATCTCTCGGCGATTGATCGCCGGCCCTCCGCAAATTCTTCCGCCGTTGGGCCACCCCCCATGACGGAGGAAAGCCAGGTAAGTGCCATGGTGCGCCTGGCTGCCCGCATTACATCGATGAAGTCTGGTTCACAGATTGCTGCGTACCGGCGAATTCGGTCCAGGGTAACGCCCCCCCCATCAGATGTTTCAACCACAACATCGCGGGCAAGTGTTGCGGCAAAAACACCAGACCTCACGGTATTTGGGCGATCAAAAGGGGGGACTTGACCAGGCGGAAGTTGCTTGATGGCCATTAGTAATTCATGCGCATCCTGCTTTTTTGGATCAATCGCACGAAAACGCATGCAGTCTTTAATCAGGGCGATACGAGTTTCATCGATGCCCAAACTACGAGCATCCTCGGGAACCGAACTTAGTCTTCTTTCTGGAAACCACCTTTGTTTTTGCAGCTGGAGTAGTTGCGCGGCCTCCTCGGGAGTGAGAAGCCCCTCGTTTACGGCACCCTCGATAGTCGCGCGAATTGTGACGAATGCATCGGAGAGTGGCCTGAAACACGATTCTGCATCACCATGCGTAAGCGCAACTTCGTCATCATCTTCAATTTCGCCCGATACGAGTTTTCGATAAATTTCTCCGACGCCGATCATTCCGTAGTCATCACACTCTGCGGCCCGAAGTGCGCCCATGCTGCTGGATCCAAGTAGCCAAGCGCCACCGTCTATTGCGTAGAGAATTTCCTTGTGGAAAACAGACATGTTTGAGAGAAAGGTTCCGTCGATCAGGCCGATGGAGTGTGGACAGTAATGATTCGCCGCCCCCAAAACATCTCCCATGCCTGCGGGGGGAAGGTAAATTGCATCGGGAAGAATTAGCCTCGCTTCTTCGATTGGCATTGATGGCCCCACGAAGATCACATCTGGTCCAATTGTCATGATGACACCACCTTTTGAACTTTCTGGGAAGCGCGCCACGCATCTGCACGGGCACCAGTCTTGGCATGGGCAAACGGGTAGCCTTCCGCCCCAGGAACGATAACCCGAACGACCTGAACAGGATCCCCGGGAGCAGAGTGGCGGATAACGATGACTCGGTTAAACCCAGCTTCTTGAAGTTTGGCGATCATCCATTCAATAGCTGCCAGCACTGAGGTAACACCCGCATTGAAATCATTATGAAAAATTTCTCTTTGTGGGATGGGTGGCGCACCCGCAGATTTCGGCGTTGAGTTGGAGCCCAAGCTAGAAGCACGTGACATTTCAAATATGTCATCGCGTGCCCCAGCGACAATCAGGCAGCGGGCCTGTGCAGCCTCTGTCACTGCCCGCACCAGTGCGGTGGAGTAACTCGTTGCTGCTCCTGCTCCTTTATAAGTCCCCGTTGGATATAAATCATCGAAGAGGTAAGCCGTGAGCGTCGGAACGCCAACGTCTGTGGTGCAGTCTGCTACTTCCATTCGCAAACCTGACTGCTGGACTCTCTCAGCAACAGAAGGCGCAGCTTCCTCCAGTAATTGCATGGCGTCCTGGTGCGGCGCAGGGATCACTTCAGTGTTGAGGGTTACGCCGTCCCTTTCGATAACTTCTTGAAGTCCTGACAGCACAGCTTCAAGAACATGGGCTCCACTTGCCAAACCGTTTGAACCGGAAACGTGAAGTTGATGGGTTCGTTGCCAGCCTCCGGCCACGGTCACAAGTGCTTCGGGTACATAAATTTCTTCACCACTGACTATGTCCCAGCCCGCAACCCACCCAATGGGTAAATCTTCTGACAACAACTCGCCCTCCATGAGCGGGAGGGAGTTCCCTTCCACAACATTCACACCCAAACGCCGCATAGTGTTTTCAGAGGTGTTGATACTCTCGATTGAAATATTTTCCCACACGGCCTGCTCAGCGCACTCCATTACTGCGCTCACCCAACTGGCGTTCGGAAGCGACCCTTTTCCACTCCCACTCGAAAGTGTTTTCCCCTGAGGTTTAACTGCCATATGCACAGGTAAACCAACGCGGTCGAATCCTGTGAGGTGGGCAACCCGGGTAATACCGTAGTCACTCAGGTACGGGGTCAAGAAGGACCGTAACTCGTCCACGTTACGCGTACGCAAACCCGACTCAGTGTTGATCGCGTCAGGCAGCGGAGGATCGTGTGGGGATACCACCCCTGACCAGTCGAGTCGATTCACGAAAGTCCTGTCTATTTCCTCGGTGCCGCTTGAATGCAGACGTGTTAGACGCGCCCAAGATCAAGTGAGTGCAGCTGTGCTACCACTTTTTTGGGGGCACCCCCCAATTGCCGTCCATTCGGCGAGTCTGGACAGGTGAGCTTCATTGGCTTGCCACCTTACGGCGGGGGCAAGTGCGAGGCCGAGTTCACCCACACAAAGCAACTTCACGCGAGATAACTCCGGCCCCACACCAACAAGCAGCGCTGTAGCGCCAAAAATAGGTGCCACCGCTTATTCAAATGTCGTCAGCATGAAGCAGCAGCAACACTTACTGCTGCTATAACGGCCGCGCTGGTAGTATCCCCTGCACCAGAGACATCGCTCAGTGATGCCATGTGTGCATTGACATCGGCGTGGGTGGGGACAGCAATGCCAGCGGCCTTGAGGATCTCTTGGCGTGCCTCGGGGGTTGTTACTGTCTGCAGCTGTGCTGCCACTGCTGGATTTTCCGAAATTGCCTTAGCGGTTTCTGCGAATGTTGCACTCATGATTACTCTTTTCTCTTCACCTATTGACGCTATATCTAATACCGTCTTTGTAAACGTGACGCTTTCATAATATTTCTTAGAATGCAAGCGAATAGGTTGAACCCCAAGCGAACTTTGAGGGAAACTACTCAAACTTATATTTTTTTGGATGCGCCTCAAGGGCTTTTGCTACATACTCCGTCCAAGTACCTTTTTGGGTCCGCGGTGAGAAAACGGAGAACCCTTCATGAGCAACCCAGCAGCCCCACCTGTAGTTCCAGCACCCGCGGCTGCGCCGAAAACCCCTCAAGGGCTTTCACCGGAAAGCCTTGACCAAGTCATTGAAACGACGAAACCGCGTGGTTGGTGGGCGCTGATAGCCACTGCCGTCGCGGTCGTACTAGTCGCCATTTGGGCGTGCTTGGCCAATTTGCCAGAACAGGTGTCAGGCCAAGGGGTCGTATCACAATTTTTGTACTCCGATGTAGTGGCTTCCCCCGTTGACGGTGTTGTTCAAGTCGCAGGAAAAATTGGAAACGCTGTAAAGAAGGGGGAGACAGTCGCAACGGTGACATCTTTCAGCGATGGCGTAACCACGCCAATTCTTGCCTCCGCTGATGGGCAATTAAACACGGTAAGTTTCGTCAACGGTCAGGGCGTAAGTGCTGGTGACGAGCTTTACACGCTAAACATCGCACCGGATCCTGCACAGGGCGTCATTGTTGTCGCATTCTTGCCATTTTCCGATGCAACTTCCTTCTCCGTAAACGAGTCGGTTGAAGTGTCAGTGGTAGGTGTGGCCAGTGGAATTTCTTCGCAAGCTACGGCCACGATCTTAAGTGTCGGCAAGACGCCCTCAACACTTGATTCCATGACTTTGGAGTCAGGATCAGCCTCTATTGCGCAAAGATGGTTGACCGAGGCGAGCGGATCCCCCTATCGCGTCATTTTAAAACTTGAAGGCACCACTACCGCGGGTGGAAAAAACGGCCTTCAGGCCGGGGAAGTGGTACAAATCACCAACACCTACGGCACCATTCATCCGATTGAGCTCCTCTTTGGCTCAGGCTGATGACGATTGGTGAGCCAGTGGCTCCAGCACCGCAGAAGTCGTTACGAGAGATTTCGTCACATCCAAGACGAGTGAAAGTTCCCACCATTTTGCAGCAGGCTGCGGTGGAATGTGGTTCGGCAAGTTTAGGAATGGTCCTCGCCCATTTTGACCGCTGGGAGACCTTGGACACCCTTCGAAATGATTGCGGTGTTACGCGCGATGGGTCGAATGCAGTCGCTATCGTCACTGCAGGTAGCAAGTACGGTTTGGAATTCGAAGCAGTCCGCGGGACTGCAGTGGACTTGGACAACATTTCAGCACCAGCAATCATCTGGTGGCATCGATCTCACTTCATGGTTCTCGAGGGAGTCCATGACGGCAAGTTCTATGTCAATGATCCGGCCCGCGGCCAATATGTCATGGATTCTGACGACTTCGAAGCTGGCTATTCGGGCGCCGCGATTTCATTTTCCAAGGGAAGCACGTTTACGACAGGTGGGCATAAGTACGAGGCCACGCCTGCTTTATGGGCCCGGCTGAAAAATAGCGTCTCCGGTGTGCGATTCGCGATTTTTGCTGGCGTGCTCGCAATGCTCCTCGGACTCATTTTGGCGCCCATCTCCTCTCTGTTCATCAACGGGGTACTCACCCAAGACTCTGAGGAATTGTTGCCCACTTTGGCAACTGCACTTTTAGCGATTGGGTTGGTGCGCGCAGGGCTGACTCTGTTGGAGTACGGCGTTATTAGTCGAATCCAAGCCAAACTCACCCTCGTGGGTAACGCGTCTTTTATCGATCGGTTAATGCGCCTTCCGCTCATGTTTTACTTGGACCGCTCAGTCGGAGACCTCAGCCAGCGAATTGGGTACAACGCTTCTGTAGCTTCCTTGCTGGCAACACAAATGGCCAGTGCTGGGATCGCACTCTTAGGCGCGGTGGGGTACGCAGCGCTGCTGTTTTATTACAACATCTGGATTGGCTTGGCGGTCATAATTCTCTCGATGGCCAACGTCGTTGCGCTCAAACTTGTTATGACTAAGCGAACCAATGTTCAGAGCCGGGTTATTCGCCGGCAAAATCAACTCCGGGGAACTACCACTTCTTCGATCCAAGGTATCGAAACAATCAAAGCCACAGGCATGGAAGACGATGTCTTCAAGTCCTTGACCGGCCAACAGGCAGATTACATTTCGGCATCTGCAGCGCTCGTGAAAAGTTCAGCTTTCCTTGTAGCGCTTCCTGTTTTCTTGTTTGCTCTCACCAGTGCAACAATCCTAGTTCTCGGTGGTTCATTAATCATTGCAGGGACTTTCACTGTTGGCGGCCTGCTTGCCGTCCAAGCTCTGGCTGCGAACCTGAACTCGCCGATTCAAACGTTGATGAGCACGGGCAGTCAACTCTCTGTAATCACCTCGAGCCTACAAGCCCTTGACGATGTAATGGCAAACAAGGAAAGCATTCGTTTTGATCGACCGGTGATTGGATCTGGTGACGGGGTAGCTCAGCTGACCGGACACATTTCAGTCGTAAATGCATCCTTCGGTTACGGCGACCAAGCACCTCTCGTGCTCGAAAACTTCAGCCTAGATTTGCTTCCGGGGAAGCGAGTTGCCCTGGTTGGCGGTTCGGGCGCAGGAAAAAGCACCATTGGAAACTTGGTTGCCGGGCTTTACGAAGCACGCTCGGGAGAAGTTCTGTACGACGGCAAACCGATGACCGACTACCCCGTTGGGGTTTTGGAGCGGTCATTAAGCAAGGTCGACCAAAATATCGTGCTTTTCGAGGGCACGGTGAGACAAAACGTGACGCTATGGGACAACACCATTCCAGAAGAAGATATCCATCAAGCCTTGTCGGATGCACAGATTCTTGGCGATGTCCTTGCACGCGAGAACGGTATCGACTGTCTACTGGAAGAAAATGGGCGAAACTTCAGCGGTGGCCAGTGCCAGCGCCTAGAGATTGCACGCGCACTAGTTCTGAATCCCAGAGCCATCATTTTGGATGAGGCTACAAGCGCACTCGATGATGTAACTGAGAAACTCGTTGACGAGGCGCTTCGGCGCCGAGGTATCGCGTGCCTCATTATTGCTCACCGGCTGAGCACAATCCGTGATGCCGATGTAATCATCGTTCTTGGCCGTGGCGGCATTGAATTAGAACGCGGCACGCAGGAAGTCCTCATGGCTAACAAAGGCCCT
>Ga0222664_1000264_pt1 | contig 37145 bp, 47 predicted proteins | sample AntAcemetagen604_FD_181147 | JGI IMG/M metagenome (GOLD analysis project Ga0222664, IMG submission 181147) | Saline water microbial communities from Ace Lake, Antarctica - #604 | ecosystem: Environmental > Aquatic > Non-marine Saline and Alkaline > Saline | place: Antarctica: Ace Lake... | reverse complement strand
GTAACCAAAGAAGACATTTTCTATTATGTTTACGGCATTCTTCACAGCCCCGATTACTGTACTCAATTTGCCAGTGATCTGAAAAAGATGTTGCCACATATCCCATTGGTCGATGAACCTAAAACATTCTGGAAGTTCAGCAAAGCAGGCCGGGAACTGGCTGATCTGCATATCGGCTATGAAGACGTTCCGCCGGCTAAAGAAGTAATGGTTCATTTCGGAAAAACCTCACAGGTAGACATCAATCAGGCACTGAGTTCTCAGGATCTGAAAATCCTCAACTATCGAGTGGAAAAGATGCGTTTTCCGAAGAAGGGCCAGAAAGACACCATCATTTACAACAGCCAGATCAGTATCACTGGTATTCCCGAAAAGGCGTATGAATACGTTGTGAATGGCAAGAGCGCCATTGAATGGATCATGGAACGCTACCAGGTTACAACACACAAAGACAGCGGTATCAAAAACGATCCCAACGACTGGGCCGAGGAAGTCGGGAAACCTCGCTATATCCTGGATCTGCTGCTCAGTGTGATTAACGTCAGTCTGCAGACGGTCGATATCGTCAACGGACTTCCCAAGCAGGATTTTGAAGCGATGGCTGTAGGATAGCCTCCATTCGATTTTAAAGCAGGTGAGGCAGCGGAATTGGATGCCCGAATGGTGAATAAGGTTGTTACCCATTCAACAACCAAAGGAGAGACGTGAATCAACTAACCATCGCCAGCCTGACGATCACCGCACCGCTTTTAATTCTGAAGCTCGGTGGTGCAACGGCTTTGCCGTGGCTCTGGGTTCTCTGTCCGCTGTGGCTGCCTGTTGTGGTGGTTATTGGGATTTGTGTGGTGTCTTTTGTTTATCACGTTTGAAAGGAGCCTGAAGCCAGTGCAACGAATGGAGTCAATCAGATTCACCGTACCAGGGGAGCCAGTTCCCCAACCCCGGCAACGGCACAGGATCGTAGGGAAAGGACCAAAGGCGTTCGTCCAGAACTACACGCCCGCAAAACATCCGGTCAACGATTATAAGCAGGCGATCCAGAAAGCAGCTTCGAGAGTGTTTGCTGGCGAACCTGTTGAATCACCGTTGCTATTGGAAGTCGTGTTCATCTTTCCCAGGCAGGCAAATAAGAACTGGAAAACAAAACCGATGCCGCGATACCTGCATCATCAGAAGCCGGATATAGACAACCTGCTGAAAGCTTTAAAAGACGCTCTGAATAAACACGTTTGGAAGGATGACTCGCAGGTCTGCAAGGTCTCGGCGACGAAATGGCGAGCAGCAGGCGACGAGCAACCACGGACTGAAATCACAATTAAACCAATACACGGGTAAATCAATAAAGGCAGGAGGCAGAATAGTGGTAGTATTGAGTTTATGTGACCGCACTGGCGTAATGGTGCGACCGTGGGCAGATGCAGGATATGAGTGCGTGTGTGTTGACTGGCAGTATCCAGCGGGGGAAACGATTGACGGGAATATAACTTTTGTTGGTGCAGATCTTCACACCTGGATCCCTCCCTATGGCGAGGACTACGCGATTGTGTTTGCCTTCACTGACTGCACAAACCTGTCTGTCAGTGGTGCGCGATGGTTTAAGTCAAAAGGGCTGACAGCATTAAATCAGGGGGCAAACCTGTTCGGGCGAGCAAAGTCAATCTGCGAGGCAATTGGAGTGCCGTACCTGCTAGAGAATCCGGTATCAACTCTGGCCAGCTATTACCGCAAGCCAGATTACACATTCAACCCCTGTGACTATGGCGGCTACCTCAATCCAAACGGGGACGCATACACTAAGAAGACATGCCTCTGGACTGGCGGCGGGTTTTTAATGCCGGAATCGAAAGGAGTGGAGCCGGTCGAGGGAAGCAAGATGCACCTGATGCCACCAGGGGAAGACCGTGCGAACTTGAGAAGCGTAACACCAGCAGGCTTTGCGCGGGCTGTATTCGAGGCAAATAACATCCCCCTATCCAACCCCTGAAGCACTGGTAAGGGCGAGGCAGTATTAGGATTGAGTTTATGTAACACCTTAATGGAGGAGAGACGATGGAAAACGGATTCAGCAGAGGAGGCCATCTCAGAATTACAAGGAGAATAGATAGATGAGCGAGCAGAAGCCGTACATCGTCTCCCGCGCGTCAGATGCTCTTGGAGATAGTCCACCATGTGAGGGGGCGTATAAGGCAACATTTATCGGCGGCGGTTCGGCCTGGATGATCGAGATACCGAATCTGCTGGAATTTGTTGAAGAATATGGGCGTTGTGTAATCCATAAAAAGGACCGGGGATACACCCGCATACAAATCTATGACGACTGGATCGAATAGATACAAACGCCGGGAAGCCCAGCTATTTGCGGCAATGTACGAAATATCTAATCTCAGGAGCCAATAACAATGCCAGATAAACAGATAGAGCGATTTCATCCAGGGGGCTACATTGCCGATGAAATGGTGTGCCGTAACTGGGGCATCAAAGACCTTGCGTTGAAGTCAGGGCTAAACGTAGAGAGGTTGCAGCCGATTTTAGACGGAACAGCAAGCGTGCTGCCCGTTGACGCCTTCGGCCTATCAAGGGCATTTGGGACGAGTTGCAGACTATGGCTGAACATTCAGCGATCGTATGACAGGGAGTCCAGATAGATGCGTGAAATGCCCAACCGAGCCGACGGCCCCACACCGGAAGAGATACACCGGATGTGTGCAGAGATTCGGGAGGGCTGGAGCGAATCGGAATACTTGCTGCGGGAAGTTGAGAAACGTCGTGCGTGGTGCGTGCCAGAGGCGAAGAAACCGAATTTTACAAAATCAGAAAGGGCGTGAGTGATGAGGTGGCAAAAAGAACAAATGGACCCAAAAGAGAGACTGTTTGATCGTCACAATGACTTGGTAACAGTCTACTCAGCCGAGTGCACTGAATGAACTAGGGGCGTTAATCGAAGTGAATACATTTCAAGGAAGGAGTAATCGTGGCTAAAAAGAAATGGCACACCGCAGACTTATACAAGCTTCTCGAAGCTAAGTACCCACATCCGCAATATGCGTTTATCGGGGAAGTACCAAACGGTACATCGTACAACAAGACCAGATCAGCAGATGCACTTGCAATGGGTTGCTGGCAATCAGTTGGTATTCATCTCAGTGGATTTGAAATCAAGATCAGTCGATCTGACTGGCGAAAAGAATTGAACGATCTCAGCAAGGCGCTGGCTTTTCAGCAGCACTGTCACAGATGGTGGATTGTCGCGGCCCCGGGCATTGTGAAGCTCGAAGAAATGCCAGCCGAATGGGGATTGTTGGAACCACACGGATCAGGGTTGAGGGTCAAGCGGGCTGCTTCGTTGCGTGAGCCAGAGTGCCCTGACTTTGGGTTTATTGCCGGAATGTTACGCCGGACATGTGAAGTGAACGAATCTAAAAGTGAAATCAAAAAGGCTCACGATCAGGGTTATAGATCTGGGCATATGGCTGGCAAGGCATCTGGCGAGCTGTCTCTGAGCTATAGCCGCGATCGATACAAAAGCAAATCTGAGTCGCTCGAAGAGGATGTGAAACGCTTTGAAGAACAGAGCGGATTCAGTATTACAGACTGGGACGGAAGGAACGTAGGCAAAATAGTCAAACTGCTCCAAGGGCTCAACAAACGGCACATATCGTTGTCCGGAGAACTCGAACAAATCATTAATACAGCGGGCAAGGTCGTCGAGGTGGTGAATGAAATGAAATCAAACATCGGACTACTCGAGGTAGAACAGGAATCAAACTGATATGAAACCATCTTCCTAACATTAGGAAAAAGGTGAACAGGCCAGCTTCCCCGCTGGCTTTTTTACGCGCCGACGAAAGTCATCTTGACACGCTTTGGGGCGAATTTAACGTATCGCGCAATGCGGCTCCGAGAGCCTGAACAACTTTGTGCTGGAGAGTAAGGATGCAGGTCTCTGAATTGTTTACGCCGGAATGGATTGCCGTCTGGCTCCCGATTGCCTTATTGGTTGGGGCATGGGCTTTTAAGGTCGAACGCAACACATCAAAGACCGCAACATCCAACGAGTTTATCAAATCTGCCCTTGAGATCCTGACATCTGAGAACAAGCTGGAGCACGAACGATTACACAAGCGAATCAATGTCGTTGACGAAAAAGTGGATATCCACGGTGAAAAACTATCAGTGCATGAGGAGCGATTTAACAACCTGCTTGGCAAGGGCGGTTGCTCGACATAAACACTTTAACTCAAAGGGGTTAATTATGGCAGATAAAAAAGCAGTCAGCGGCAAGTGGGAGTGGACCACCTCAGACACAATAGAGCAGTTTAAAGAATACGCTCTCTGGGTCGGTGTAGCGGCTTCAATTGGAGCATTGGAGTACATGCAAACAATTCCAATTGAAAACCTATTCGTTGCACAGGTAGCGGGGATAGCGATTTCCAGCGCTCTCAGTTGGCTTGTTCGTTTGAGGAAAGACAACAATGCAGATTCTTAAAAACTGGCTGCCCATTATTGCCGCTATCGTTGGCATTTTCCTGATCGGGAACGGCGGATTTACCCTCTCTGACGCGTTGAACATGGACACCTCGAACCTGAGTGTTTTAATTCAGGGCATCGTGAGCCTGCTTGGTGGTCTCGGATTCGGCGGTGCCGGCTGGTACTACAAAGGCACCAAAGTTGACACCGGCACATTCGATAGCGACGTGGATGCGGTGAAACATTTGGCCTCAACATGCAAAGGGTGCAAGAAGTCATCCGAAGCGTTGCAGGTGATCCACTCGCAGATTCTCGAAAAGGAGCTGGAACCAGATGCGGAATAGCCTGCTGATTCTGATTCTATTGCTTCCCGGCTGCTACGTCAGTCCGAGCAATCCGAGCGGCCCGACACCTGTTCCGGTTGGGCCTACACCTTCGGTTGTGGTCGTGGATGAATGGGGCTTTAACGCTACCCTGCCCGGTCAATTCTCTGGCAATCCGCAGCTTGCTTCTGACGTGGCTGCGGTCTGCGATGCGTTCGCTGATCGGGTGGAATTCGACGGCAAGCAGGATGAGCCAAGGGTTGTCAGCTCAACTGACGTGGGGCTGGTATTCGCCGAATGTATGTCATTCGATCTGCTGGGCGGGAATCCTGCATTAGTTCCATTCGCTGACACGATCAGCGGCGTTCTGAGCAAAGAATTTGAGCCAGACGGGGAAGCAATTGATCTGGACAATACAAAACGCAGGCGAGCCGTGCAGATGTTTCACGCGATTGCACAGGCTTTACGGGGTGTTAAATGATCCAAAAAATCAACGGTGTCAATATTCAGGATCTATGCGGCTGGAAGCCGAATCCGCAGGGCGTGACGGCGATCCTCAACGATCCGAGAAATCCGTACCCGGACTTCACAAACGCGACCTACAACCTGCGGCAGACCTTCGCAGCCGACATGGAAGAGACTTTGCTTTACGAGCCGTTAATCTGGGCTGATCCCGGTTATCGACGCGGCGCACAAGCCATCGGTTCGTGCGTGGCGTGGGGTGCTGAATTGGCTGCTACGTTGATCACGGCGAAGATGGCGTATAAGTCGCGGTCTAAATCACGGTACGCAGAGGCGGCAACTGAATCGATTTACGGCGGGTGTCGCGTTGAGACCAACGGCGGCAGGCGTGGTGGCTACTCTGACGGGGCCTACGGTGCGGCGGCTGCTGACTTCCTGCGGCGATGGGGCGTTGTTTACCGGAAGGATTACAGCGGCGAGACGGGCAATCCAGATCACGATTTATCCCGGTACTCTGGATCGAAAGAAAAAGAGTGGGGCAACTGGGGCTGTGGTGGTCGTGATGACGCCGGGAAGCTCGATCAGGTCGCCAAGGGTAACCCGGTTAAGGTGATTTCAAAGGTCAACAGCTTCGACGATGTGGCTGCGGCTATCGCAATATCAAAATGTCCTGTCACGATTGCATCAGATTACGCGTGCTCGATGCGTCGGGACCGCAACGGGTTCTGTAGTCGCTCCGGCTCATGGGGTCACCAGATGATGCTTGGTGGCGTCAGGTTCGATATTCCGGGAGCGCTGTGCTTCCAGTCATGGGGGCCGAATGTGGCCAGTGGTCCGAGATACCCGGCGTCAATGCCCGACGGAATCGCCGGTACATCGTGGTGGATTCCTGCGAAGGACGTTGACTGGATTTGTCGATCCGGTGACTGCTGGGCTATCGGTGATTACGAGAACTGGAAGCGTGATCGTACCGACTTCCGCAAGATATTTAATCGGTTTACTGTCGCGGTTTAAGGGGTGCGTTATGCGGTGCTTGCTTCTATTCGTCTGTTTAATTGCAGGCTGCTCCAACGTCTCAGGCTACGAACCCGACACAACCACCATCAAAGCACAGGTGGCGTCTCAGATCGCATTCCACGAACCGCAACCGGCTAAGGAGTCGGCGGGGATCTGCAAAAAATGCAATGGGACCGGTACTGTTCTCTCTGGCGATGGCCTGGCGAAAGTACCCTGCTCCTGCACGGTTGATTTTAAAAGTACCCCTGTCACAGATTCTGATTCCTGTCTTTGTGGCACTGGCTGTAAATGCAAGCAAGTGACAGAGGCTGAAGCAGGCACGCCAAAGCAGGCAGAACCCGTTGCCAGTAATCGAATGCTGATGTTTACGGCTACGTGGTGCGGTCCGTGCCAGCAGTGGAAGCAGGCGAACACAGAAGAACTAAAGCGGCAAGGCTGGGACCTCAACAGCCAGCCAGATGCCCACATCCAGATGATTGATACCGATCAAAACCCCGGCCTGACGCAGCAATACGCAATTCAGAGCATCCCCTGTTTTGTGATGATCGATTCACAGGGCCGCGAACTTGCCCGCTACGCTGGATCAGGAATGAACGCAGTTGATACGGCTGAATTATTCTACAGCAACCAGCCTTTGCCGCGATCAAGCTATCCGCAAGCCGATGGAAAACCCAAGCAAAACGCAGTGGAAACCCAACCGAAACCCAAGCAGGATCAACAGACTTACTATTACGAGACTTATCAGCCGACCAGACGGGGGCGGCGTTTCTTTTCTTCAGGGTGTTCAAGCGGGAGTTGCAGATGAAGCCAGAAGCCGCAGTAACAAAAATCGTCTCACTTCTGAAAGGTGGCAGCCTAAAACTAGGTGATTACACTCTAAAACTCCCCGGTGGCGGTAGCTTAGACATCGCAGTCAGTCAGGTGGGTGGGGATCTCAGCATTGTATTCACAGGCAAGAAACCTGTGACGGCATGGTTTGTCTTCAGGGGCCAAATCAACGGGCTTGTGATATGCGCCAAAGGCATCAAGGTTGATATTTCTGCACTACCAAAGAGGGCAGATCCTTTTATCCCGTGGGAAAAACTGGGGGAGCTATGAGACCGCAAAGCGAACAAGACTTGAGAATGCAGAAAGCGGCGTCTAAAGCCCCGGTGTGCGGTGGTTATTATCCCTATGTCCAGAATTCAATCCGTGCAATTGCGTTAGAAGTCTTACAGCACAATGAGCACATCACCAGCAAGCGGAAATTGAAGCGGCTTGTAAGGGAACAGGTGCGAAGCAGGCTGAAACGTAAAAACCATTCGGTTTCATTCATCGGCTGGCAAGTGGTGCTGATGTGGATTTTACCAACTCTGATTGAGTGGATCGTAAAATGGTGGCTTGAAGACAACATTTCGTAACTTTTTTCTTACATTAAAGGGGCTATTATGAGTTCATCGTTATTCGGGAGTCAAGAACTGGATCACCAAGCACGAGTTGATTGAGTTATCGATCTCTATCCTGGAAGGTAGGCCAATGACTAGAATGATGCGATCCAGAGATGCGAGAAAGCGTATTGAAAATAGTTGATAGTAAACCAACACCACTGTTTAAACCTTCAGTTACCTATTCAGATTCCTGTTGTAGAATCAGTCATCGCTGTGTAACCATTGGGGCAAGGATGACATATGGCCGACAGGCAGAAGCGTGAGTACCTCGTAACCTACCAAACGATTACGGGAGAGGTCACGACTGAGACTGTGGCAATACAGAATGAATATCTGGCAGGCAAGTTGATACTCAAAGCGAACCCCGGAGCCAAGCTGATTCAGGTCATGTGTGTCCGCGCCTTTCGAGCAGTCTGCCCGATAACAGGGACTTTGATTTTTCACGGTGATGAAACCCGGACGAAGAACGGGAAAGTTGTTGCGAGGAATGACATCTGAAAAGGGAATAGTGAAACAACATCTGGCATACCCAGGGCCCTTTCCCAACACAGGGGGTTTGGGGGTTTTTTATTTTTGGAGGGGCGATATGGGCGACAGCGACGGAAGCATATTAAAAGAGCAGATCAGGGACGTGGTTCACGCCATTGGTGAATCTTTGAACGAATCCCAGTGGTATGACTCCATTATTCTGGATCAGACGCAGTACACGGAAACCATCGGGCTGGACAACCTACCGTTTAACGATTGCTTCATCGCAGACACGGTAACCGGCAGGTGTGAATGGTCTGCCGGGGATAAGATGCGGTCGATCAAAAACGAGATCGTTTCTCTGCTGAAAGAGTCAGGTCAGTTATCAAGGAATCCTTGACGACTGAAAACCCAACCAAAACCCAGCGGGAACCCGGTGGTAACCCAAGCCTAACCCAGCGGGAACCCGAACATTACTCGTGGGAACCACTGCCAGCAGACAGGGGCGCGGTGTTCAAAGCGTTCACGAAATCAGATGGGTGCCCGAATTACTCCAAGATTGAGCACGCTTGCGCTGGCATGGAAGCAGAGGAAGCCGGGGAGTTTATCACCAAACTGCAAGCGTATGAAATCCTAAAGCCAGTGTCTGATGAATGTGGCGTCTCTGATGAGGAGATGGGAGCGATTCGGACAAGACTGATTGAAATCGAGGGTTGGGACTGTAAGAACCAGCCGGTCGATGTCGACAAGGCAGCCGATGCGATGAATCGCGCGATAGAAAAGCTTGATGGCAAGCCAAGTAAGCTGCTGCAGATGCCGGGTTGCCCATGGCCGAGGGATGGCGAATTCAAAGCGGCTGTCAATGAGTTCCGCGTCAATGATGACTGCCTGGAATCGTTTGGCCCGAAGCTGGCTGATGGCGATGATCTCGCTGATACATCTTGACATCGTTCGGGCGCCTGCTTTGATCTGCCCCGGAGGTGGATTATGAGTTTAACAACAGGCACAAGGGACTTACGAATGCTCGAACAGGTTGTTACGCATCCTCAGTGGGAGATGCCCCCTGGACTACACAAAGAGCTGCCTGCTGCGATGGCTGAGATTGCTTTTGCGAAGGTCACGGACCCGAGTACCGGCAAAGAGGCTTACGCCTACAACAGCCGCAAGCGTTCGATTGCCGCACGTATCTTAACCCACATGCACCAGCAGAATATCAACGCGGCTCCCCCGGTACAGGAGCACGACGTGCGTTTGTCCGGGGATCTACACACGACCGTTGAGTTAATGCAGAAAGCCGATCTGTCTGACGAGGATCTTGAAAAGCTGGCGGCGTCTGCCCCGGTGTTCGACCGTCTTAAAGCATTGCAGAAGAACGATGAAAACTGATGGCCTACGAGTTCAGCGAACAGGATCAGAAAGCAGCGGACGCGGCCCGTATTCTGCTGGCGACGCGCAAGGCTCAGGCCGGTGATCCGTTCGACTGGATTGAATACCAGTGGGGCAAGATCTATTACGCGAAAGACATCGTGGAGAACCCTGCCCTGCTCTCTGAGATCCAGCGGATGCGCGAACTCAAGCAGCGGCATCTGATTCTGGATGACTTCCAGGTTGATATGATCCGGTCTGTATTCGATCCGGCTATCCGAGAGGTGTATGTCAAAGGCAATACCGGCTGCGGTAAAGGGGGCGCGGCGGGAATTATCATCTGTGCGTACTACTGCATTTACCCGGATGCACGTATCGTGATCACTCGCGACAGTTACAAAAAAGCCAAGGATGTGATGTTGGGCGAGGTCGATTCGTGGTGGCGTAAAATGCGTTATACCCCGACCTATTTAGAGTTTCAGGCGACCGGCATCACGGATAAGAACAGCCGAAAACATGAGACCGTTGTCAGTTCGCCGAATTCCGGGGAAGGCTTTTCGGGCCAGCACTCCCCGCATGTGTTGTTTGTGTTTGACGAAGCGACTGCCGAGGTACTTAACCCCCGGTTTGCACTGGCGAATACGCAGGCGAAGAAGTCTCTGTTTCTGGCGAATCCCCGTACGACGGCAGGCAAGTTCCGGGCCGGGTTCGATCTGGCTGACGAAGACGAAAAGGATCTGACTCAGACGCTGATTGGTCCCTATGGACGGCGGCGGTTAATCACCATCGGCGGCGGTGACTGTCTCAATGTCAAACTGAAGTGCCTGCAAACGGCGATTGCCCCCAAGGGCGGCGTGCTGATCGATGGCCAACGTTATGACGCGGGTGAGATGATTGACGCCATTGACATGCAGAAGGCGGCACCCGTCATTCCCGGCCAGACATCGTATGACACCTATCTGGGGCACCTCGAGCATCCAGACCCCGCTTGGGTGCGGGTGTACGCACATGGGAAGTTCCCGGATGAAGATCCAGATAAACAGTTGATCTTCCGCCGTTGGTTCAAAGAACCAAATCGCCTCTGGAAGAAGTGGCATGATATACATCGCAGGCACAAAGAGCGGGCCATGCAGGGCCAGCACCTGATGAGCTGCATTCCCAGGCTGCTGGATCTGACATTGCCTGTTGAGGCTTTCGGTCTCGACGTGGGTGCCTCGCTGAATGGCGATCCCTCGACCTTGACTGCAGGCGGCAACAAAGGCATCCGGCAGGTACATGAGGTTCGGCTGGGCGATGCTGGCAGCCTCGTTGACTGGGCGATAGAGACCGCGCGCAAGTTCTACCGCATTGACCTAACCAAAGGCGGTCACCCTGTGGGCGTTGATATGGATGGAGTCGGCTGGGGCGTGGTGGCCATGCTTCGCAAACGTGGCGTCAAAGTCGTTGAGATGCGTGGGAATGCCACTCCCGACGTGGACCCCAAACGATACACCAATCAGCGGGCAGAGAACTATGGCGAGTTCGCTAAACGGATTGATGAAAACGGTTCGTGGAAGGATATTCCGTTCATGATCCCAGAAGACAATCTGTTGATTCAGGAGCTGACTGCTCCCGAAAAGATTCTGAGAACAGATGGTTTCAAATTCGCAATCACCCCCAAACGGAAGATTCCAGGCAAGGAAAATCAAATCGAATCAGTGACAGAGAAGCTGGGCAGATCCCCCGACCGGGCCGACTCAGCAGTTTACTTTTACAGAGCATTGCAATCGGTGGATGTGTCCCTCGATTCAATCCTCGAAAACGACGAATTCTTCTAAGGACTATGAGAAATGGAAATCGCAGCCTCAAACGCTCAGTACATCAAGCACAACAAGGAACTGCCTGAAGACAAACGGCAATCACACGTACTTCTAAAGTTCGCCAAGCCAATCAGGGTTTCGCAAGTAAAAGAGTTCTTTCGGATTCACCTGAGTCCAGAGATGCACGCTCAGGGGGAAGAAGGATTCCAGACTGAGATCCTACAGGGAAGCCGATCCCAGAAAGGTGGATTGTGCAAGAACTGCGGCCAGCAGATGGAACGACCAGCAGAAGCCTGGTGTATCTGCCGGAATGATTCGTGCAAGAATGCGGGCAGGCGGGTTTATACCGGCAAGCCCCGGGGCGTGATCGATGTTCTGGTCTTCCCTGACTTCATTTGTGCCGTGGAAACAGAGACAGAAACGCTGGTCAACGGCAACCCGTTTGACCTGCTCAGCGGGAAAATGACGCTGGATCAGTATTCCAAGCTCCCCACCATGGAATTGAGCCATCGGGTTGAATTCGTCAATCAGTGTTTACTTGCTTTGGACCGTCGCTACCCTGATTCCGTTTTAGCCGGTGTGTACCGCGCAGCAGGGACTATTTGCGACATGAATCATTGGACTATGAAATGACGGAGAAAAAGAAGGTTCGCGTAATCAAGGTGCCGAGATATGTCTTGCGGGAATTCAAGTTGCTGCAGTACCAGAATGAATTGCTCGAGGATCGGGTTAAATATCAGGGTGAAATCATTTCAGCCCTGAGGGATGCTGTTCAGACATTCCAGGCAAAGGCGAATCTGGAGGGGGCTATCCACACAACCGAACTGCAGGCGTTAATTAAGGCAGTCAACAATGAGCAATAGATTTCTTGACACATTCAGTCCACAGGTCGCACAAGCAGTGGGTGGTCCCGACCTGCCTTCGATCATGTCCATGCCTTCAATGCGTGGCTCGTACAGTTCGATGCAAAAGGAAAAAGAGCAGATCGAATCATTTGAACTGTGGAACTACGTGGCCATCAATCGGATTGCCACCAAGGTATCAGAGGCACACCCCATTTTCGGCGTGCCAGTCAAGACCGAGCCGGGGCAGCGGCTGCACCTGGACAGAAAGCAAAAGCATCACCTGCGCGCGACATATAAGGGTGTACTGCAGTCAGAGGCGTATGACCTGAAGCCGATTCCTGACGCAAACCCGCTGGTCAAGCTGTTTCAGACTTGCAATGAGATGGACTGGTGGGAGGCGCTGCGGTATGAAACAGAAATGTTTCTCAGGCTCACTGGCCAGTTCTTTTGGTGGGTGGTGCCTAACGGTCTCGGGCTGCCTGCTGCCATCTACGTGATGCCCAATGACTGGATGACTCCGATCTGGAACTATGCTGGTGTGCTTGATCACTGGATGGTCACGCCGGAAGGCCGCGCGAAACAATTCCGAATACCAGCGGAAGAGATTGAAATCTGCGGTTTCAAGAATCCGAAATCAAAGTTCAGTGGTCATAGCCCTGTTGAGGCGGGTGCGATCTGGATTGACAACACGAAGTCGATCGAGCGCAGCCGCTGGCATTCGTTTAAGAACTCAATCAATCCCTCTGTGGTGCTGAATCTGGGAGACAGCTACAGCTCCCAAGTCACGAAGGAAGAAATTCGTCGCATCAAAGAGCGTGTGATGTACCGCATCTCAGGCGTGGAAAATACATCCGAGCCCTTCCTTGTACCGCCTGACATGAAGATGGATAAGCTGCATTATGCCCCGAAGGAACTGGATTTCTCAAACTCATCGGGCGATGTGCGGGATTCGGTCTTTGCACTGCATGGTGTACCAAAAATTCTAGCAGGCGTAACCAGTGACATGAACCGATCCGTGGTGGAGACAGCGTACCTAGTCTTCTGCGAGAACGTCGTTAATCCTTCAAACAGGATGCTGGCTGGCTTTATCACTCATCGAATTGCCAACAAGTTCGATCCCCGAATTGTCTGCTATTTCGAAGACTGTGCACCGGATGACTGGGAACGGCAACTCAAAGAGGACGAGCTCGACTTTAAGATCGGGGCGCTTTCTCCAGACATGCAGTTGGTCAAGCGTAATCGTCAGCCGCTGGGTACTCCTGCATCGCAGTCTACATACATCGCCAGCAGCTTTGTCCCGCTGGATGACGCACTGGCTATGGATGAAATTGACGACGACGCGGAAGAGGAATCGACCACTACGGCCCCACCGGAACCAGAAGATGACAACACTGACGACGAATAGGCTGGAGCCGTTCTTTGCCCAAAAGTCAAAGAAAGACGCGGCATATAAACGCCGTCGGCGGATCGGTAAGAGCTGGCGACGGGCCTACGATCCCACTGAATCCAGGGTGTTGAAGAAGCAGACTGCATTCTGGCGTGGCGTTTCTTCTGATGTCATGAAACGCGTGGAGAAAATCGGTAAAACCGGATTCACTGTGGATGATGTGTTCAAGCCGTCCGACTACAAATCCCGCTTCAATCGCCTGATGGTGCCAGAGTGGAACCGGATGCTCTGGCGTGGCGTGGAGTTCGAACAACAGTGGTTTGATACTCAGGAGATAGATCAGAGGTTTCTCGCACAGGTAATACAGGATGTCACTCTGGAAGATGCTGAGGCCCCGCCGTCTATCCATGTTGAGATGTCACCTGAACTGCAGCGCAAGGCAAAGAAGTTCCTGAGCCAGAGGGAAGCTGGCATTTGGAATCGCGTAGGGGCAACATCCCATAAAGGGCTCAGGCGTGCGATCGAGAAAGGCCTGAAGGACGGGGACAGTCTTGACGCCATGTCAAAGCGAATCAGGGGCATCTTGAATAATCAAACCAAGTATACATCCAGGCGAATTGCTCGCACTGAAGTGACTGGCTCCATGAATTATGGCCAGCAGATCACGAGAACAGAAATCGGGATTGACAAGAAATGGTGGATTGCAACTATCGACCAACTAACACGCGGAGTCAAACCCAGCGATCGGTTTAATCACATCGCAGCGGACGGCCAGGTTGTAAAGAACAACGAAGCCTACACGGTCAGTGGTGAGAAACTGATTCATCCTGGAGACAACTCACTGGGAGCATCCGCAGGGAACATTATTCATTGCCGCTGCACCTCAGTGGCCTACTTTGATTGAGGAATGAAATCGATGGCTAAAGCTAAAGAAGCAGCAACAAAAGGACCGTTCAGGGTTAAGTACCAGATCCTTGGGCGCAAGGCCGAAACCCGGAATGTCACCATCCCAGAGCCAACAGCAGATCAGGCGGAACAGGAAGCAGCCATCAAAAAAGTGCTGGCTGCTGAATACAAGGTGCCCGTAGCGGGCGTGAAGATCCTGCCGCAGAACCCGATTGAAAAGCCGGTTGAGTTTGACGGTTCTGATGTTGCTGATGCCGAAAAGAAAGGCCCCATGACGGTCGAGAAGGTCCGTGCACTGAAGAAGCCGGAACTGATTGAATTCGCCACGGCTAATGAATTCGATCTCGGCGAAGACCCCAACAAGATCTCGGAAGAGGACCTGCGGGAAATCGTTGCCATGATGTTTGAAGATCGCCAGAAAGGCCTTGAAGCCGAGAAGTAAATCGCAACTGTTAAGTATTTCTTAATAGTTCACCGACACATCCCGATGGAGTTTAAATCATGCCTGCTGCAACTGTTATTGATGATGAATTGGATCAGGAAGACGTACCGGAATTCGTTTCGGATATGGATTCGATCCAGTCTGACATGATGTCTCATGCACCGGATCTGGTACTTCCATCGGGGCGTTTATGCCAGCGTGATGAATCAGCGATCTACCAGGCATCCGATGCCGGGGCGATGTCTGCGGACTTTGTGATCGTGACCCGTCCGAAAGAGCAGAACCGCCACGGGAACATGCTGCAGTTGATTCCCAACAAATTTGGTAAGGGCATTGTCACGCAGTATTACGAACAGAACCCAGTCGTGCTTTATGATCACGGCCTGTCTGGTGAGACTCTGCCGATTGGAACCAGTCGTAATCCAAGCGGAAAGCTGGCACTGAAAGCCTCAGCCAAAAAAGTTGTGGCCACCGTCTACTTCAGCAAGCTGCCCCATGCAGAACCTTATTTTGCCGCTGTGGATGAAGGAATTCTGCGAATGGCATCCATCGGGTTCAACGTCTTAAAGGCCATGATGAACAAGGCCATGAAGGCTGAGCAACTGGCAGAAGGCGTTGAACACTGGAGCGGCTGGCGCGGGTATGACTTCGTTGAAACCGAGATGCTGGAATGGTCAATCACGCCAATCGGTGCAGATCGTGGTTCACTTCGCCAGGCTCTGGAACGCGGGAAGATCCACGATGTCAAGATGCCGCTGCACATGATTCAATCGTTCCAGCAGGCAGCAGGAGACAAGCCCGCATGGACTCCCGGAATGGACTTCATGCAGCTATCGATCGCCGGTGGCATGATCGATATGAAAGGTTCTCACGAACAGATCAGCCAGTTTCTCAAGTCGGATTCGGCTGAGATTCTGCAAAAGATCGGTAAAGAATTTTCAACCCAAACACAAAAACCAAAAGAAAATGTTGACACGGTTCGGTCAGAAGTTATCAAACCAGCAGAAACACAGTCCGAGAAGACTGAAGAACCACAGTTAATTCCGGTTGAAGATCTGGGAAACAGCGTGGTTCAGCAGTTGAATCAGTCAAAGAAACAGCAGCAGCAGGTTGTTGATTCACTCACACAATCGGTTATGCAATCAGTCAGTGAGATTCTGAAGCCGGTGCGTGAAGGTCAGCAGCAGTTGCAAAGTCAGCTAAAGACGATGACAGGTAAACTCGATTGAATCAGCAACAACACAAGCAGGCGCGTGAAGAGCTTACCAAGGCATTCACAGATCTGCTGGATCAGGCAGAACAAAAACCATTCTGCACGATCCAACTGGAAGTCAAAGTCAAAGATGGAAAGTTTTTCCATTACGACGCTCAGTTTAAAGAGTCGCACAAAATTACATAACGCCGGTTAGGGAAGTTCGGCCATCCCGCTTGACTCATAATCAAGAGACCGCTGGTTCAAATCCAGCACCGGCCATTTAACTCATTTTCGGGTATTGGAAGAACCAAACCTCGTGTCACATTCATTTATGGTGCGAGGTTTTTTTATTGCACTTACGGGAGTTTGATCATGAACTGGTATCAACGTTTAATGTTGGGTGTTTGCATTCTGATGGATGAAGCCTCAGACGGAACAGAGGGTACGGGCGGTGGTACTGCGGTTGTCGATCCTCCCAAGGGTGGCACGCAGACTCAGACAAAACCGCCAGCGAATACTGGATTCACCCCTGATCAATTACAGGCGGTGACCCAGACGATTACGCAAGCGGTTCAGGGGGAAGTTAAGACCATCGCAGACGCTCAGGAAAAGCTGCGAACTGACTTCGGACAGGCTGCCCAGCCACGCGGTAACGGCTCCCAGATGTTCGGTGCCCCCGGCATTCGAACTGGTGAAGACCCGATGTCAAGTCGTGGATTCCAGACAGCCCGCGCCATGATGATGGTCAAGGGCGAACTGGAACCGGAAAACTGCAAGGTGGAAACCGACCTCAGTCAGAAGCTTGCTGACTTCTACACCAAGCAGGGTTTTGCACGAGCATCACAGAACTCGATTTTCATTCCGATGGCGTCGTCCGAGATTGCCATGAATGACACCAATCTGGCTAACGAGGTCCGGCAGTGCATGGCCGCTGGCGTGCAAGGTGCTGATTTGGGAATGGCCTCTCACATGGCTCAACAGATGGGCTACGAGCAGGGGCGAGTTAATCAGACCCTGAGTGTGTACGATGACACTGGTGGTGGTATTTGGACCCGTCCTGATCTCGCTACTGAGTTCCTGCCTATGATTCGCAACATGGAAGTCATGAGCCGATTGGGAGCACGCACGTTAACCCTGCCTCCTAACGGGGCGTTTAACATGGGGTCCCAGACCAGCTCCACTGTCGGCTACTGGGTGGGCGAAAAAGGCACGATCACAGGATCTACCTTTGGAACCGGCCTCAAGTCGATGCGTGCCAAGAAATGTGCTGCAATGGTCACCTATCCGAATGAGTTCGTGCGGTTCGCTTCGGCGTCCGTTGAAGCATTTATTCGTGCTGACGTGGCTCAAACTTTGGCCCTGTTGGTCGATGATGCTGCACTGGCTGGTGTGGGATCGGATATCAAGCCGAAGGGTATCATCAATTACGATATCCAAGACCATACTGCGGGATCGGTCGCAACGGACGGTAATACGTTCGAGCCGGAAGATCCGGGTTTGATGTTGGCGAAACTGGAAGATTCCAACTTTGACATTGACCGCCTTGGACCGAAGTGGCTCATGCGTGGAACAATGTGGCGTAACCTGCTCAATCGTCGTGCTGGCTCTGGCTATGCTGCTGATGATGGTAAGGGTGAATGGTTGTTCCAGGCGAATCGTGACGACATCGCCAAAGGTGCTCCATCAATGCTGGATGGTCATCAGGTCGTTCGTTCGTCTCAGGTTTCCAACACCCGCGCTAAGGGTTCTGGAACTGACCTGACCTACATTCTGCTGGGGATCTGGCAGAACCTGATCATCGGTCGGCATGGGGTTCTCGAGGTCGCAACAGCCGACCAGAACAGTACAAACTTTGAAACAGATCAGCGTTCCATTCGCTTCATTCAGCATGTGGACACGTTGGTTACTTACCCTGATTCTTTTGTGATGTGCGACAGCATCGATATGGATCTGCCTGCTTAGTCCGCTGTGTGCTGAGTGTGAGTTCGAGGCCCCTCTGCTTGCACTCAGCCCGGTGGCTTCCAATTGATATTTTATTTTAATTTGAGGAATAGAAACATGGCTCAATCAGCTTTAATGGATATGCTGTCCAACGCTCTATACAAGCAGTCTGTTGTCCCCGAAACCTTGCTGGCTGGAACCACTGCCGCCAGCGGTCTGTCTGTCGATTGCGACAACATGATTGGATCGGTACACGGTTTATTCTCATGCGGTGAAGCCACTGGGTCACCAGACTCTTTCACGGCAACTTGCACACTGGAAGAGTCCACTACTGGATCTGGAAGCTGGACAAGCATTGCGACTCAATCCGCATTGGTGCTTTCTGCGGATAGCACGGAAGGCGTCATTCGCGGTGTGCGTACAAAGCGTTATGTGCGAGCCGTCATGACTCCTGCATTCGTGAATGGATCGACTCCCAAGCTGCCTGCTACTGCTCAGGTCTGCGGTCAGAAACAGACCGTCAGCTAATCCGGGTTTCGGTTTTTAATAGATTTTGAGCCCGTGGCACATGCTGCGGGCTTATTTTTGTAAGGCTAACCCAATGGCTCTGACGACTCTGGTAAAAGTGAAGCTACATCTGGGCATCTCTGGAACTGCTCAGGACGATCTACTGAATCAGTTGATCACTGAAGTGGATTCCGTCATCCAGCACTACACAGGCCGCAAGAGCTTTGAGTCCGCATCACGAACCGAATACCTGGATGGCAACGGCAAGGACGAACTGTTCCTTGCCCATCGGCCTATAACCAGCGTGACGGGCGTGTGGGTGGATGCTGACGGGTATTTCGGAAAGGGTACTGATGCTTTCCCGTCTGAATCAGAATGGACCGAAGGGACCGAGTTCGTCCCCGAGTCTGAAGAGGCGAACGAAACGAACGCGTCGATGCTGATTGCCCTGAATCGCGTCTGGACTGAAGGTCGCGGAAATATCAAGGTCACTTACACGGCAGGTTATGAGACCATCCCGGCTGATCTGGAACTGGCAGCCAATACGTTAATTGCCTTGACTCGCAAAGGTCGCAAGGAAGGCGGGCCGCTCGCTAGTGAAAAGCTGGATCAATACTCATACACGCTGCTGACCAATACGAATTCCAATCTGTACCCGGAAGCCGGCACCGTCCGCTCTATCCTTGCAAGGTATAACCAATGAGCTTCGAAGACCTGCTGGAACATGAATGCACGATCAAGCTATCGACAGTCACCGACTCCTTTGGAGTTGAGACCAAAGGCTGGGCTAATTCTTCAACCGGCAATCTGTGTGCAATCCAGGAGCGGTCGGGCAAAATCGAATCCACCAAAGTCGGACAGTTCCACGAATATACCGCAGTTGGTTACTTTCTGCCGGATGCCAACCTGAAGCCTCGGGGCGGTGACGACCAGTTTGATCTGATTGTCTTGACGGCCCCTACTGCGATGTCTGGTTTTACGTACCAGGTGATTCACGTCAGTGATGCCTCTGGGCGTGGGCATCACCTCAAAGCCTACCTGAAGCGGGTGCCGTCGTCATGATTACGTTAGGCCGCGAATTTGAACTGGATCTGAGAGAACTGGAAACCCTGCTCTATCGCTGGAGCAACGAGGCTGAAAAGGAACTCAAGCAGGCACTGCGAAAGATCGGGGCACGCACGCAGGCAGAGGCCGTCCAGCGGGTGCCTGTTGAAACCAGCAATCTGAAACAGCGGATTCTCTGGAATCTCTATCAGCAGGCAGGCGAGTGGTTTGTTGAGATCGGGACCAACGTGATTGATTATCCTGAGTTTCTGGAGTTTGGTACGGAATACATTGCCAGCGGGCGGGTGAAGCAGTTGGGCGATAATCCGCTACTGACTGACCAACAGGCGGTGCATAACTGGCCAGCCAAGTCGGGCAATGCGACTGAGAAAACATCCGTTCGGATTGATACGGGCGGTGGTGCAAAAGGCCGATTACGCAATGCCAAAGGCCAGTTTCTCCGCGCACGGCCACAGGAACAGATGCCGTGGTTACGCCCTGCGTTTAACAAGAATCGAGCATGGGCGATTGCCTTGCTTGATCAGGCTTTAGCTCCTCCCCGTTCTTCGCAAAGGAACATCGCATGACCCAGCAATTCGAGGACTATCTGGCAAACTCACTGACGAAAGGCTACGCGAATCACAGCCTGAAATACCGCGAGCAGAACGGCAGAATCGAATGTGAGATCGGTCCTGAAGGAGAAAAACCAGAATTAGTCTTTACATCGCTTGGGTGCGTGATACGAATTCGCACAGAGGATACATCAGATGAGCCTGGATGAACCACAAAAAGCATTATGGACGGCACTGAATGAAGACAGTGGCCTTGCTGCGTTGATCGGTGCAAACCGCGTCAAACGAGGCTGGCCGAATTCAACACCAGTGTTCCCGTTTGTTTCGCTCCAGTGGTTCAGTAATACGTCAGTACCAAATGCAACGTATGTGGGTCGCCGCAGGGTGAACTTGCAGATCAATATTTATTCGTTTGATCCGTATTTGAATGAGCGTATTGAAGGGCGCCTGATCAACAATTATTCGATTCCACTAAAGAAGCCAGCGGGCATTGACTCAACGAACTATTGCATCACCGAGATGCACCAGAGCGATGATTCTTATCCGCTGGAATTCAAAATTGATGACGAAGATAACTTTATTCACCATCTGGCCAGTTCATGGAGACTGACCATAAAGCCTAAATCTGAAGGGGTTTAATCATGACAAGTGACGTAGACAATGTATTAGGCGGTCCTGGTTATGCGACTCTTGGCGCCACTGCGATTGGCCACACACAGGGCGGCATCTCAACAAAGTTCAGTCCTAAGACCAGGCCGGTTACCGTGGATCAATTTGGTTCGACGGCGATGAACTTGCGGCATACTGGCGATGAATGCCGGATGACAATCCCATTTGCGGAATGGTCTGCTGCTACGCTCAAAGAAGTGTATGCGGCTGGTAATGATGAGACTGGTGGTTCTGGTGCGGCCTATATCGGCATCGGTCGCAGCGGTGGTTATATCTACACGCCGCAAGCTGCTGAGGTCATTCCGTTCCTGACTGCGGAAGCAGCCAAGAAAGTCTCGTTCAATCGTACCGTCTCGATCGGTGAATTTGAGATCCCGTTCAACAACGAGGCAGATCGTATCTTCAACGTCGAATTCGAATGTCTTGGCGATGAGTCTGCCGACGATGGCGAACTGATTGGCAAGATTCATTTTGCTGCTGCGTAATCACCGGGCGCCGGGGGCTGTTGTGGATTCCGACACCGCAGCGGCTCCCGCTCTTTTATATTTCATTCGTAGGAACTTTCAGACATGTACCCAGAAAAAGCACAAGAGCGAGCTGTGAACCTGGCAAAAGCAGTCAAGCACTTTGCCGATGGAAAGTGTGATTTCAATGCGGTTGATCGATCTTACAGAGCACTGCTGCGGTGCTGTGGTGGCAAGGTCGGCGATGATTCGCGACTCACCTACCGAGACCTGCAGGCAGTGGTCAAGTCGGGCAAAGACGTTGAACAGGCGGCTAAGGTCTTTGTGCAAGCGTTGGCTCACGAGTTCGAGGCCCTGCACGCTGAGCTTACAAATGCGACAACAAAACAGGCTGCCCCAGAAACAAAGAAACCGGAGAAACCCGACAGCAAGTAGGTTGTCGGATTTATTTATTTAAAACCTCATTATTAAAAGCGGACTAAACAATTATGAGTGAAACTATCAAAGTTCCATTAAGCAATGGAGCAGAACTTGAGATCGGTGAAATGAGCCTGCAAGGCTGGTTTTTGATCAAACGTGAAGTAATGTCTCTGCTGTCTGACGAAGCCTCTCAGGGCATCCTCAGTGTGATCCTGGGGGAAGTCCAAGGCAGTGATGATGTCAATCTGGATTACACCACATTAGCACCGGCTATCCCGCGTCTGATCGGTTTGTTTCTGCAAACGATTGATACGAACACGCTCTATCTGGCAGAAGAGTGCTGCGTGGAAGAGCCTGAAGTCTCGCTTGAAAAGATGAAGCTGCGAGCCAGCGACGGACTGAAACTGCGAGAGGCCGTCATGGGTGCCAATGACTTCATGGAGTTTCTGAGGCTGGAAAAAAACTCACTTATCGCGGCGATCCCGAAGGAACACCGCGAGTCAATCGAAGGGATCTTTTCTCAGCTTGCTGGCACGTTCAATGGGAATCTGTCCTCGCCAGCGCCTACGGCTGGACCCCCGGCGTAATCCGGGGGCTGCGAGTCCGAGAATTTTACACACATTACGTCGCAATCAAACGGGAAGAAGCAAACAGAATCAACTGGCAATTTCAGGCTGCGGCACACATGAAGTGGAAGCCTGAGGATGCCAAGAAGGTTTATTTAGACATCCAGAAGCTGAATAACATCGGCTTCGAATCGCAGTCGGTTTACGAGACGGTCGCTCATCAGGACCGCATCAACATGATCGGCTCTGCAATTCACGACCAGGGGATTGAATGGATTGAAAAACATCCGAAGGAAGTCGAGTGGCTGAAGTCTGTTGGCTTAACGCCACAGGAAGCAGAGCAGCAGTTTAAGGATTGGATTACCAATGTCAGGTCAAGTTTCGATCACTCTGAACGACGGCACGGATTCGGTGGAAATCGCCGGTCCTGACGGATCAACAGAGCCCCGCTTACTTCCCATGTGGGTGACTGGCCAGTCTGCAAATCATACCCGGTACGTTTACCGAAAGACCCAGCGTAAGACGTGGCAATGGCGGCTCCCGCTTGGCAATCTGACTTACGCAAATCAGAAGGATCTAGAGAACTTCTTTACCGATTCTGTCAAAGGTCCGACAAATACTTTTACGCTAACTTACACAGATGGGACTGTCTATGCGGGTGTTCGATTCATTGATACGGAATTGCGCTGGCAGCGTGATGATTCCAACACTTTCAGCACTACGATTACTCTTGAATTACAAGGGCAACCAGGAGCGTCTGGGACGACCACCACGACAACGACTACGACAACCACGACCACAACAACCACGACTGCGGAGCCGACGACGACACCCCAGCCGACAACGACCGAAGGGGCGACAACAACCACGACCACCACAACAACGCTCGCGCCCGCAACGACGGCTGAGCCGACCACGACGGGTGAACCCACGACAACAGAAGGCGCGACGACGACAGGTGATCCAACCACAACGGATGGCCCGACCACGACTGATGGCGGGACTACCACAACGGGCGAACCGACAACGACAGCCGAGCCGACGACGACCGAAGGCGGCACGACCACTGAGGGTGGGACTACTACAACGACCACCACAACAACGCTCGCGCCCGCAACGACCACCACAACAACGCTCGCGCCCGCAACGACTACCACGCTGGGACCGGCAACGACAACCACAACGGGAGCACCTGAGGCATTCGGGGCGTGCATCTCGTGTGACGAAGATGGCGACGAAGTGTTTTATGATGCCCTGAGCTACAGTGTCAGCAGCTTAGATTCTGAGACTGCTTGGACTGATAAAGATGGCGGTACTTCAAACTTCACATTCAAGGCGGGTAGCGGCTATGCGTTCGCGGTCAATTCCGACGATGGAACGAACGGTCCCTATCGCGCTTTATGTAAGTCAAACTCTGGCGATGACAGCTATGACTTCACGGTGTGTGCCAGTATTAAAATTCCATCGGCCCTGACGAATAGTGAGCGTGCTGGTTTCTTCTTCCGGTACGTTGACAGTGACAATTACCTGCTTGCCATTATGGACCCCGACACAAACAAGATCCAGCTACGAAAGATGGTAAGTGGCACAGAAACGCTGGTCAGCGAAGCAGCCTTCACCTGTGATGATGGTGGGTTCCACATTCTGAAGCTGGTTGTTTTTCACGACACATTCCTGCTGTCGGCAGACGGAACACTTCTTTACGAAGCCGATTCAGGGATCACTTTCAATCGCGGTTCTACCGTGCATGGGATTTATAATTCGCGATCATCGGGAGCCACCTCTACATCGTCTGATTCTGTACTGTTCAATTATTATCGGTATGACAATTTCAGAACGACTCTGAATGACAACTTCACTGGAAGCGGCGACCTAACTGCCCACGTTCCAGACACGGCGTTAGTCGGTGCGGAATGGCATGGTGCTGCTTATGAAATCGACACGGTTTACGCGGCACGGACGGCAACGGGCGACGACACGGGCGACGACATTGCACTGGCTGTGATTGACAGCGGCGTGGACGTGTCTCAGGACTGCTGTGTCATGAGGATTCAATCCAATATGCAGGTGGCAGTTACGGTTGGCGGCAAGGTCGGAATCGTGTTTCGATACTTTGACAGCTCCAACTATTACGTTGCATACCGGGACAGCGTGAATGACGTGTTGGTGCTGCAAAGGGTGACGGGCGGGGAAGCGACTACTATCGGCTCTTATTCCGTAACTGTGGGTGGTGCTGAGTCGGGGTTCGGAGGGCTCGCCATTTATGACGATGGATCTACTATCATCGTGAGTGGTGGTGATGCTGGATTAGCACTCATAACAGCTACGGATGAAACGCTGTTTAATGACCAAACCAGAGTCGGACTGTATTCGGCACCAGAATCAAGCGGTTGGTCTACGTCAGGAAGTCGGCATGATTATCTGACGGTTAAGTACATGGGGCCTGAGCCTGCTTTAGTCGCAGCGACAACCACAACGACTTCCGCAGCCACGACGACGGGGGCGCCGTAATGAGTTCTACCATCCACGCGCTCAGGGCAATCGTCAGCACGAAAACGGGTTCGTTCGTTCGTGGCATGAAAGCCGCGATCATGGCGACCAGGCAACTGCGTACACAGTGGGTGTCTGCTGCAAGAGACACGGCTTCGGCTGGGGCAAGGATCGTCGCCGTCATTGGTGCCATTGGCCTGATCTCTGCCAGTACGTTTGCGAAGTTCGAGCAGACGATGACGCGGGTTGGTGCTGTTACAAAGACTCTGGGAACTCGTGACTTCGCATTACTGGAGAAAGCAGCACGCGAGGCCGGAAAAACCACAAAGTTTTCTGCGACTCAATCCGCAGAGGCTATGGAGAACCTAGGGCTGGCCGGCCTTAAAACAAATGAGATCATGAAGGCCCTGCCAGGCACGCTTCAATTAGCATCTGCCGCGCAACTGTCGATTGGTCAGGCCGCAGACATTGCAGCAAAAACCATGCGTGCTTATGGCATGGAAGCGGAAGAACTGACGCGCATCAATGACACGCTCGTTGCGACGTTTACAACGTCCAATACCGATTTGGTCCAGCTGGCAGAAGCACTAAAGCCTGTAGGCCCACTGGCAAGGACATTGAATGTCTCACTGGAAGAGACTTCGGCGGTGCTTGCGAAACTCGCCGACAAAGGCTACCAAGGATCGCTTGGAGGCACAGCCTTACGCAATATTCTAGCAAAACTTGCTGGTGCTGCTCCCGAAGTTACGAACAAACTGCGCAGGATGGGGATTGAGACCCTCGACGCATCCGGCAACATGCGGCCTCTGTTTGACATCCTGCAGGAGATTGAAGCTGCTGGGATGTCGGGTGGTAAAATCATGGAGCTGTTTGGGGCGCGTGGTGGCCCCCAGATGGCTGCTCTGTTGTCAACGGGAACAGCAGAACTCAGACGTTACACTCATGAGCTGGAAAACAATCAGGGTATTGCCCGGGAATTAGAACAATCCAATCTAAAGACGCTTGCTGGCCGTTACGCAATCCTGAAATCGTCGATCGAAGATGTGGTGATTTCGGTTGGCGAAAAGATGAACCCGACATTGCTAGAGACGATTTCGACGATAGAAAAATATCTCAACGCACACCGAACAGATATCGTTGAGAAAATGTCCGGTGTGGTCATTGGCCTTGTTAAGGCGATTGGCGATGTAGTTGTCTGGCTCGATAAAGCAGCACCAGCATTTAGCGAAGCCTATTCCATGATGAAAAAATTCATGGGTCCGGTTATTGAATTTCTCCTGAATAATCCAAAGTTGCTATCTGCACTGATGGCCTTGAAGCTCGCTGCCACGTTGGGTGTTACGCAGGCGATAACGAGTCTGGGGACAGCATTGATCAGCACAGGCAACGCCTTGGTTTCTATGGGGAGTTCCTCAGTGCTGGCAGGAACGAAACTGGGCGGGATGCTGACAGCAACCAACCTTCTGAAGGGTGGGTTGGTCGCTCTCGGACTGGCACTGATTGCGCTCGGTGCTAAGTATATTTACGACAATAACGAGTTCATCAAGAAGTGGAACGAAGAGACTGAGCGGGCAATCAAGCTTAATAAAGAACTCCAGCAACTTACCAATAAACGATTTGATCGGAAACTGCAGAACATTCTGTCTATTGAAGATCCTACTGTTCGCATTGAGAAACTAAAGGCTGTTCAGAAAGAATTAAATGACCAAGCTGGGTCGTACCAAAAGCAAATCGAAACAGCTCAGAAAAGAGTTGAGAAACTAGATGTTGCCTGGAGAAGGTTGTCTGGCAATGGAATTCTGAAGGGGGCACAGAAAGAGGTCGAAGACCTTAAAGAAAAACTTGATCAGATAAAACAGAAGCGAGATGAGATCACTGGCAATATCGGTGATACCAGCTTCGAGATGGAAAACAACCAGCGTAAGCCGCAGCAGAAAGGTGCTGGCCCCGGTAATGTCGGTGCGTTCGACGATTCAGACCAGCCCGCTATTAACATGCCGTCTGAAGTCGAATTGAAACAGGGTGAAATTTCGGACATCCTTAGAGATGCAAAGCGTGATCAGGTTGACCAGAAGACGCCAGGGTTTTCAAGGATTCGAGACTTTATTGATTTGGGACCAACGCAAGAGCAGTTTCGTGAGTTCCTTGGAACCGTCGAAGGGATGACGCCTCGTTTGCAGTCTACGTTCTCAAACGTATTTAGTCGCCTGCAGGCCGAAGGGCAACTTACAAATGAGAATATGGACATACTCGCACAGCGTGCTGCAATGCGAGCCAATGAAGTCATTACCAAAGAACAGGAGAAAGAGCAAAAGCAAAAGCAGGTACAAGACGCGTTGGATACGTCGCTGGATAATCTAGGACAAAAGTTAATGGGGTTAAAAGCGGAACTTCCTAACGAAGAGTTTAGTTCGCTTGCTTCTAGATTTATCAGCCTACGACAGATGCTGTTCTCTGGGAAAATTGGACTGCAGCAATACGAAAGCGGAATCGCTTCACTAACGAATCAGACTCAGAAGGCTGCTGAAGCTGCAAACGAGGCAGCCGCAGCCGAAGAACGCAAACGATTGATCCAAGGCAAGTTCAGCCAGAAGGATTTCAAGACCGCTCTGGAAGATCGCATCATCGCTTTCCGGCAACAGCAGTTCTCAAATGCCGTCGAGCGTTCATTCAATGCAATGTTCGGACTAAACCAGCAGGTCGGTTCTGTAACGACAGGTTTCGGAAAACTCCGCAGCGGCCTTGAGGGATTTGGTGACCGCCTGTCTTCAGCTGGATCTGGAGTCGCCCGCGATGTAGGTCAGGCAATGCAAACGCTTCGATCGTTCTATTCATCGGCACAGGGACAGGCCGCGAATCTTCGTAATCAGATCACGCAACTTGAGCAGAATATGACGCTGGTGGATACGTACTCCGCGCGTAAGCGAATCCAGGACATGATTGACAACCTGTTTAATCAGATCGACACCATCACGCAGGCACCACCACCAACCTTTTCCGGCGTGACGAATTCCAGTCTGTTTAATGATCCGGGCCTGCAGACTGTAAAAACTCAGACGAATAAGATCGATCTCAATTTCCCGAACATCACAAAGCTGAATCAGAATGACATTCCAAACATCTATGATGCTCTTGAGCAAGAAGGCAAAAGACGGGGGAAATCGTTTTAATGGCTAGGACGCTCGCATCTGCAACAGAGACGGAGAAAGAGAAAGTCGCAGGGGCATTCCCGCGATACATCCTGCAGGTTGATTTTGGTGGCGAAGTCGGCATCAAATATTATTCAGAAGAACTTTTGCACGGTCCGGTTCTGTGCGAGGGTCGCATCGATAGCTGGGGAGAATTACGACTCAACGCAGAACCGGGCAAGATCGGTGGATTTGATCAACTGACAATCACGTTTGACGATGCTGACAGAGAGTTGCGAACGCTGTTTGAAACTTATCCGGGTGTGCAAAATAAAATTGCCTATGTCTATCTCTGGTTTGATGGGACTGCATGGGATGACAAACTGGTTATGTTTGCTGGGATTCTGACAACCCCGCTGTCATGGACAGAGAACAATGTGCAATGGTCCGTCAGTATGAAGGGCTTGCAGGAGCACTTTGATAAATCAATCGGGCGACTGATCAGCCAAGACGACTTCCCAGAGGTGAACTGCTCAAGCTGTGACGGAAAGATGATGCCGATTGTTTACGGCAATCCGTGCAAGCGTGTTCCCGCATGTGTGATTGATCGACCTGGAGAGGGGTATCTTGGATCAGCGTTTGGCCAGCAGGATGAAACTGTCGTTATCCACGACGAAGCGAGCAAGCTGTATTTTACAACTGGATCACAAATAACTTTGATTATCGGTTACCCAAATAACTTTGAGTCAGTTGTGGGCAGTTTTGCGAATGAGACATCACGGTTTTTTAATGTGACATCTAGAAGCAGCATCCTTTACAGCGGCAATGTATCGGGCATATACGCAGCAGAAGGCCAGCGATACATCATGATCAATCAATCAGTCCTCGCAGATCCCACGTTTACCCTCAGGGGCAATCCGCTCTGGTTGAACAATGGCAGCGGCTGGTATGAAACGATGATTACAACCTGGGATTATCAAGGAAGCCAGGTTGCGATAGTTCAAGAGCCTCCTGACTTTACCGCCAGTTCGTCAACAGAATTTAAAATCGGTTCAGTTGCTCAGACTAAATTTAATTGGACTCCTGGCGCACCCGTTTACGAACTTGGGACTTTCAAATACCTACTAAACTATTTGCCATCAGAGGAAGTCGTGAGGATCGAGGCTCTTGCATCATCAGGGTCTGCAGGAGGTGGCCAAACAAGGGATGTGTTTTTAACTTACAACACAAATGCCTATTCGGTAAACCTGAACGACAAGAGCCACAACGCGACGATCGGTAGGGAAACTGACGATCCCGGCCTGACTACGCTGACGCTTAATTCACCTCCAACTGTTTACGGTTTTCCTGAAGAAACAATCTATGCCACAATCAAAGGTATTATGAACGATGAAGGCGATGCGATCGAAGATCCTGCCGACATCATGAAGCATATTTTAGAGAGTCCGTTCATAGGCAACATTGCAGACGAGTACATTAACAACGATTCATTTTCCCTTGCTGCCAGCCAGGTTGTTACCAAGATGGGATTTGCAATCCGGGAAGAAAAGAAACTCAATGAACTGATCAGCGAGCTGGCAATGCAATCGAACTGCATTGCTTTCTGGGATACAGGCCAGATTTATTTACGGTATTTAGAAAGCGATTATTCTAACCATCAGGCAGTGCTGAACCCAGACAATGTACTTAATGGCTCGCTTTCAATCGAGATGACGCCTGTTAAAGACTATCCGACTGAGATCGTTTCGAAGTTTCGACAGGCTATTCCGAGCCCGGAGCAAAGGCTATCGCGGTCGAGCGATGAAGCGATCGCGTCTTTTGAAAAGAAGCGAACCGAGATGGATCTCTGGGCTTATCAGTACCCGACGTCCGTTGCGATCGTTACCGAGAATTGGCTGCTCTACCGTCTGAAAATGAACAAGTTGATCAAGATCAGTTCGTTCCTGAATTGCTCACACGTACAACCGGGAGATGTTGTGCTGCTGAATTACGCCGACGGAAACGGAGGATTGGTCTTAGACGCAACCTATGGTCGCGTGCGGTCTATCTCTCATAGGTTCGGTCAAGTCGAACAGGGAACAATCGACTCAATTGGCATGGTCGTTGAAACAAACCTCTGGCCATTCACCGTAAATGTATCTACGCCGGAGGATCAAGTCTGCGCAAGAATTATCGGCAATGCTGAAGATGGCGGCAGGGGCAAACCAGATTTTCCATCCGTGGGAGTTCCGGTCACAACGACGGGTGAGCCAACAACGACAACGACAGGTGAGCCGACAACGACGGCGCCGGGGACAACAGTCGCGCCGACGACAACGGCGAGTGGAGGGGAATGGTCATGCCCTCCTACTTCTCAATTTAAACCCGGTGCGGGGTTCACTATGGATCTTACGGGGGCTGGGAACGGGTCGTGCATGACAGAACAAGCTAAGGCAGCATGGAATCAATCACATGTCGTGCCGATGGGCGGTCAAGGGTGGTATAAAGATGTAACCGACGGAGTAGGTTTTTATGGTAACATTTATATAGGTCAAAATCATTGCGGAGGAGGCGGTGTCACAATCCATGTGCAGTTATCAATTTCTGGTTCAGAAAATCAGTACCACTATGAATTGAACGTTTTTGAGGCAAGTCAATCGCAAACGGTGTGGGTTCTAGATCTGCTTGTGCAATGGGGGCAAGATTGTCCGACACCACTTTCGTCAATCACATTGATAACCAATCCTGATCCTCCGGCGTAGATACATTTACGTAGATAAGCAAGAAAGTGAGCAGAGTTGAAGAAACTAACTATCGGAATGGCGGTGTACGATGACGCTCGCGGCGTCTGGTTCACGATTCAGGACATCAGGAAGCACTACCCTGAATTGATGGATCAAGTCGAGTTCATCGTCGTTGACAACAATCCAAATTCCAAGCACGGAAAAGCAACAAAGGATTATGTCACAAACTGGGTGAAGAATGGTCGCTATATCCCGTTTGACAAAGGCGGGACTGCAGCGCCACGGGATCACATCTTCCGGGTCGCAAGCACACCGGCAGTGCTTTGTATGGACTCGCATGTGCTGCTTGATAAGGACGTGTTGCCCCGACTGCTGGCGTGGTACGACCTGCACCCCGAAACAAAGGATCTGCTTCAAGGCCCGATGCTGTATGACGGTTTGGACGGCAACATGGCAACGCATATGAATGAAGTCTGGCGGGCCGGGATGTATGGCACATGGGGATCTGACCCGCGTGGGCATAACCCCTATAGCCCACCGTTCGAAATCCGAATGCACGGACTCGGGCTATTCAGTTGCCGCAAGGATGCCTGGCTGGGCTTTAATCCCGACTTCAAAAAGTTCGGCGGCGAGGAAGGATACATTCACGAAAAGTACCGAACGCACGGGCGTAAAACATGGTGCCTGCCGTTCCTGCGCTGGAATCACTGCTTCATCCGACCGGGAGGCCCGAAGTACCCTATCTGCAATTCGTACAAGCTGCAGAATTATCTGATCGGCTGGCGGGAACTCGGGATGAACCTCGACGATCCGGTTAATCATTTTCGCCTGTATATGGATGACGCGGAAATCAGACGCATCATTCAAAGCCTGGGAATCGATTACGAATTAAAACCGAAAGTGAAACATGAAAACGCTGTGCCAGTGTAAAGCCCCCGGATTCTGCCCGCGTCATCTGTGCGAGAAATCGCAAGCAGAGGTTCGCCAGTGCCAGACCGACTGGGTGCACTACCACTATCAGGAGCGAAAAACGGACAATCTGCAGCCGGGCGGTTCACACGTTAAGCGTGACCCGATCCGCTGCGATGTGATCATGCCGTACCACGCAGGAACCCTCGCTTACGTTGAAGAGGCGGCACGTTCGATTCTAAACCAGAACAACGCGGAAGTGATCTTGCATCTGGTCGGCGACGGGATTTCCCCTGAAGACGGAATTGATATGCCGGGCGTGAGGAAGTATTTCACGCGCAAGCAGGTTGGCCCCTATGCCGCACGGATGATGGTCTTTGACTATCTGGAGACCGACTTTATTCTGATGGCTGACTCAGATGATATCTACCATCCGAACCACTGCTTCTATGCCGTTGCCTGTTTGATGGACACGGGGCGTGATCTGTTCGGGGCCAGCATGGAACAGTTCGTTGATTACCGGGATGGCTCCTGCGATCTGCTGAAAGAGACATTCAGACAATTCCCGATCATTACATCAGGCAGGCCAGAGAAATCCGTACCAGATGGGAATATCGTACATGCGACCTTGGCAATCACTAAGACGGCTTTTGCGGCGTTGAATGGATATTATGATAGCGTTGTCGGTGCAGACACGCACCTGGTGAGGCGGGCCAGCGAAGCGGGTTACAAGTCGTTTATCTCTGATAAGGTTGTTGCACAACGGCGGCTGCATCGAACATCATTGACCAATTGCGCAAAGCTGGGAATCAGGTCTACTCAACGCTGGAAGATCAGGCAGGATCTGGAAGAGCACTTCAAGCGGATTCAGTCAGGCGAACCCGTGGAGTCATTCGGAAGGCTGGATAAGTGGATTAAGTCGGACCTGTTGATTGTGGGCTCGGCCCCCAGAGACACTGCGCCAGACATCGAAAAGAGCGATTACGATATCGATGTGTTTATCCCCTATTACAAAAATCTGCATTTAGTTCCCCAGACGATTGATTCGATTCTCTGGCAACACGGCGTGAAGCCGTTTATTCATCTGGTCAATGACTGTTCGCGAGAAGACGACACGGAATTAAAGCGGCGGTACGGGTATCTGCCAAACGTGGCCTGGTACAAAACAAAAAGGAATGTCGGGCCTTATGCGATTGCAAACAGCCTCTTTTATCACACGAGGACGCGATTTATCGGCATTGCAGACAGCGACGACATTTACCTCCCGGATCACTTTGGTACTGCTATCTCCGACATGGAAGGGAACAAAGCCGATGCCTGGGGAAGCGTGATGACTCAGTTTCTGAACCCGCTGGAGTTGCACACAAAACATAATCTATCGACAATCGAAAAGCACCCGATAGCCGACTCTGGAAGAAAAGTCGGTCTGCCGTATCCCCGGCTGGTTAACGGCACGATGGTGATCCGTAAAAGAACTTTCGAAGCGTTAAATGGATTTAATGGCAACTGGCAATGTGCAGCCGATACGGAGTTCTCTCAGCGACTCCAATTTCCGAGCGACGTTGGCGGGCGTGTTTTCTTCTCGGACCAGGTGACAGCACTTCGAAGAATATGCAGCAACAGCCTTTCGAATTCCGACGGTAAGTACGGCTTGAAATCTTCGGAGCGCGACCAGATCAAAAACGAAAGCGTGGCCCGATATCAACTCTGGAAAAGGCAGGGACTGAATGATCCTCGGCAGCATGGAACCCTCGACACTCAGGATGATGTATTGGATTCGGACTATCGGTTGACCAGCACCAACAGAGACAAAATAACGGCCTGTATTGCGACGATCCCCCGGCGAGTCTATGCGCTGGAGAAAACCATCGCGTCTCTGATCAATCAGGTAGATGCGATCAAGGTGCATTTAAACGATTATCAATTCGTCCCGGAGTTTCTGAAGAATCCGAAAATAGAACTTGTTTTCGGGGACAATTCAGCAATGAGCTGTCGAAAGTTTCTTTGGTCTGATAAGTTGAGCGGGTTTATTTTTACATGCGACGATGACTTGATTTACCCGCCTGACTATGTGGTGAAGATGGCCGAAGCTATCACCAAACATAAATGTATTGTCTGCGCTCATGGAAGCAGATTGCCACCTGGCAAGATTGAAAGCTTTTATAAAAACCGTACCGTCTACGATGCACGGCGGGAAGTTCCGTATGATGTCCGGGTGGACGTGCCGGGAACCGGAGTAATGGCATGGCACACTGATCACGTTCAGATCAAACCTGAAGATATAAATCTTCCGGGGATGGAAGACATCGCGGCTTATTGTTTTATGTTCAATAACAGTGTGCCGGGTGTTGTAGTAAAACATCAGACTGGGTGGTTTGTGTCATCAACGCATAAAAATGACGGTGGGCTTTACAGCGATTCAATCCGCGACGACAGAAGGGAAACGGAGTTAATCAATGCCCATAAAAACCATCGGGCGTAGCCTCTGGAACCGCCTCACTAAAGTGGGACACGTCGAATATGACGGATTCGTCGAGGTAAACGGCCTGCGGTTCACAAGCCTGCGAACCATGTTCAATGGCAATCCCCCAGATATTCAATTCGGTCTGTATGGGGACTGTCGATTCACAAGTAACACAATCAGAGAGTTCAAATGTTAGAAATCCCGAATCTTGAAATTCACGCGACCTACGCTTGCAATCTGCACTGTAAAAGCTGCTCACACTTTTCGGATATGCAGGTGGGAAAAAACGTTCCCCTGGCTGAGATCAGCGCCCAGATGATGCAGTGGAGCGGCCGTCTGGCTCCGAAGTTCTTTTCGATCCTGGGAGGCGAACCGACGCTAAATAAAGAACTCTGCGGAATCGTGCACGAATGCCGGAAGCAATGGCCCCTCTCGCAATTGAGACTGATCACAAACGGATTCTATTTACACAGACACCCTGACCTGCCGAAAATCCTGCAAGACACTGGCTGTGATCTGGCCGTTTCTGTGCATCACGACGGCGAAGAATATACCGAGAAGCTGAAGCCGGTGCGGGAACTACTTGACCAGTGGTCTGCTCAATATAAATTCAAGTTGACGTTTCGGACATCGGCGAAAACATGGCGCACGACATTCGAGGGTTATGGATCTGAGATGAAACCGTTTACCGACGGAGACCCGGAAAGCAGTTACAAGATCTGTGTTGCGAAACATTGCCCGCAAATATTCGGGGGGAAAATCTGGAAATGCCCACAGTTGGCGTATCTGGGACTGGTTGATAAAAAACACAAGCTCGGCGACGAATGGCAGAAGTATCTATCGTATCGCCCACTATATCCGACCTGCTCAGACGCAGAGTTGCAGCAGTTCTTTGCCACGAAAGCAGAGCCGGCGTGCGCCATGTGTCCGGCCCATCATCGGCATTTTGAAATTTCCAATCCGTTGCATCCTCTGGAGCAGGTTAAATGACATTACCAAAGCTCGTCTGCCTCTGCTGTACTTATCTCAGGCCGCAACTGCTGGCATCCATGATTCGTGACTTCGAGTCGTTCGACTATCCAGACGATAAGAAGCAGCTCTTGATACTGGACGATGTGGGGCAATACCCCTCGGAGCCAAGTGGCCCCGGCTGGTCTATCATCTCGGAGAAAAACAAGTATCCCACTTTGGGAGAAAAGCGAAACGCTGTAGCCGCCATGGCTCCCGCTGATGCTGACGGCTTTGTTGTCATGGATGATGATGACGGTTACTGCGCATGGACACTCAGGGCTCATTCTGAGGCGTTACAGAGAGCGGACGTTTCCCAGCCGACGCGAGTCTATTCAGAAGCGAATTCAGACAAGCGGCTTTTACTGGATCGCGGCAAAGGAATCTTTCACGGGTCGTGGGCATATACCCCGGAAGCATTTAAAAAAACAGGAGGCTACACGGCCAGAGATAGCGGCGAAGATCTCGACCTGATGCGAGCATTCAGACGCACGCAATGCCAGATTGCTGATCCGTGCGAGAAGTATCCCCCCTATTACGTTTATCGTTGGCAGCACACTGGATCTTATCACGTTTCTGGCAAGTCCCAAAAAGGACTGGTACTGCTACGCGATGACTGGAAGAAAATGCCGAAGGTTGAAACGCTTCCGGATCCAGCAGAACGCAATTGGTCACTGGCTGCCAGAGAGTTTCTCGGCTGCCTGAATGGGGTTGATGTCTCGGAATACTGGATAAAAAACAAACCAGAACTACTCAAAAGGACTGAACCCTGATGCTGTTTAGCTGCTACTTCACAGGCTTTCCCGATCCACAGGGAAAAGGCCAGATGCTTGCTGATGATGACACCAAAGTGGAACCGCTGATCTCGGATTGTGAACGGCTTGGCGTGGAGTTGATCGTCTTTCACGATCTGCTGTCTGATTCGTTCTGCGAAAAGTGGTCGAGCGATTTAATTCAGTTCGAGCGTGTACCCGTCTCCCCGACTTATTCAATCTGCGATTATCGGCACTTCTGCATTCGGGACTGGCTGGAAGATCACGAATATCATTCGGTCTGGTACTGTGATCTTTTCGACGTGCGAATGAACCGCAGACCGGAATCAATGCTGGATCTGTTCCCGGAATATGAATTGTTTCTGGGTGCCGAACGCATCGAGTGGAAGAACAGCATTGCCACACCAGATGGGCGATGGATGGTCAATAAATTCAAACAGACATACGGCGACGTTCCTCCTGAGAGTCTGAATCAAACGATTCTGGCAAGCGGTCACTGGGGCGGTACTTACGTGGTCGCAAAGAATTTCGTCAATCAGTTGTGCCTGGAATTCGAGCAGGTCAACGCACAACGCAGAAACCTGAACATGGCCGTCTACAACCAGGTGGCCTATCGCAGTTTCAAATTCTGGGCTGAGGGAGCCCCGTTTAATTCCGTGTTTCGAAAATTCGATTACTCGGCAGATGTTGTTTTTATCCACAAATAAGGAAGCGGACTATGTCTTTTTATGATGCAGTGGCACGGGTCTGGAATCAGGATCGCGACTACTCACAGGGGGCAATCGGCAAGGAAGTGTGGGACGCTATCGCGACCCATATTAAACCGAATTCGAAAACGCTGGAATTTGGTTGCGGCATGAGCACCCTGCTCTTTGATTACTCTGGACATCAGCACACGGCGATTGATAACAGCCTGACCTGGGTTGACATGGTGGAATCGCATAACCCGTCCGAACAGATTTCAATCATCGTCTCTGAGTTAAAAGAAAACGGCTTTTATCTTAATGTCCCCCCCGGGCCTTATGATTGTGTTCTGATCGACGGGCCAGCCGGGGAAGGCAAACGCAGCGGCGTGATTGAGATTATCGAATCGCTGGTCAAGGAAGGCGCGGTCATTATCGTGGACGACACGAACCGGCCCAAGGAAAGGGCGCTGTCGGAAGCAATTCAGAATCTGCTCTGTGCTTCGCAGGTAATCGAGGGTGACACATCGCATGGCCGCAAGTTCGATCTGATCATTGTTTGAAATCGGAGCAACTGATGTTCGAAGAATTTTTGTTAACACAGGTCCGCAGTCGCGGCATTCAGTGCGCAATTGAAACCGGGACCAAAGTGGAATCGGCATCTACTCTCTCCTCTTCTGC
>Ga0222664_1000263_pt1 | contig 37162 bp, 29 predicted proteins | sample AntAcemetagen604_FD_181147 | JGI IMG/M metagenome (GOLD analysis project Ga0222664, IMG submission 181147) | Saline water microbial communities from Ace Lake, Antarctica - #604 | ecosystem: Environmental > Aquatic > Non-marine Saline and Alkaline > Saline | place: Antarctica: Ace Lake... | reverse complement strand
GGCGCCTATGAAATTACTTTGGGCAAATTAGATTTTAGAGGCGGTTTGGCACTTTATCATTTAAATGCGCCAACCGAAAGTTTTTATGGTGCCAACAACCAATTGAACCTCCGCCCTATTTATGATTTACGCGCAGGCTATCAAATTACTGCCTCCACTAGAGTTTCTGCTTTGGCCTATCAAACCTATTTATCAAAAGCCAACGAAATGATTTATGCTGTTTTGGCACACCACTTTTTATACAATTACGGCGTAGCCAAAAACTTAAAATTAACAGGCGGCATTTCTTTCAGAAACGGTTTTTTCCGCAATCAAGATGCTTTTATTGTAATGGCAGGCGTTCGTAAAAACAGAATTTCGGGTATGTTGAGTTATGACATAAATACCTCAAACCTCGATTTGGCAACCGATAACCGCGGAGCAGTTGAATTTTCAATTGTTTATGAAATTCCTGTAAAAGCTTCGGCACTAAAATATATTCCGTGTGAGCGTTATTAAAAAGGCTCTTCTGTTTCTTTTCCTTTTCGGGATATATAATTCGGCTTTTGCCCAAGAATTTGACGAATGGCTTAAAGAAGAAAAAATTACGAAACACCGCAAAATGAAAAAAGCAGCCAAACAGGCAGAATTGTTTGGTAAAGATTATTTGGCTTTAGCGATATATGATAAGCTGGTTTCAATTAAACCCGAAAACACAAAATATTTAATAAAAGCGGCCGAAATTGCCCAAAGATTAAACAACTACCAAAAAGCATCAAATTATTTAGGCCAACTGATATTTATAGATTCATCTGCCAACAACTTGTTGAATTGGGCAAGCTTAAAAATTCAAATGGATGATACGGTAAAAGTTGCCAAAACCTTAAAAAAATTAACCGAAACCAAAACCAATGCTAACTATACTAGAAACCACAAAAAACTAGCAACCAATTTATTACAAGGTTTACAATTAAAAACCAAAACCGACTCGCTTATTCCTTACCCATATGAGTTTGAAGAGCTCAAAAACATCAATTCAACATTTTCAGAGCAATCTCCAAAAATGTTAAACAACCAATTGTATTATATTTCTTACAAACCCAACACACAAGTAATTTTAAAAGAAAATGAGTTTTTGGCGGATAAACAAATAATTTATGTTGCCAAAAAGCTAGGTTACAAATGGCAAATTGTAGATTCTATAAAACCCAATTTACCAGATTCGAAAACACAATTTTTAGGCAGTATTTCTCCTTTAACAGATACGCTTTGGCTTACCTCGGTTTGTGCTGCAAATTATCGTGGTAAAACCATTTGCCAATTGTATTGGGCCAACAATATTGAAGGCGAATTACAGAATTTTGAAAAATTGCCCAAACCCATTAATCAATTAGATTATACCTCTACCCAACCTTTTGCCTATTTTGAAGAACCCGAAAAAATTAGATTTTACTTTACCAGCAACCAACCTAAAAGTAAAGGTGGTTTAGATATTTGGTTTGCGGAGTACAAAACCAAACAAAAAAGTTATAGTAATCCGCGCAATGCAGGCTCAAAAGTAAACTCAGTTTTTAACGAGGCTTTTCCCAATTACACCAACAACAAATTGTACTTCTCTTCTACTTTTCATGCAGGTTTTGGTGGTTATGATGTGTTTAAAGCCTATGGCGAAAAAACCAAATTCGAAGAGCCCAAAAATGTATTTGAAGTAAATTCTACTTACGATGATATTGCCTATCACCAACTTACAGATTCAACTGAAGGCGTTATGCTCTCCAACCGACCTAACAACAATCAGAAATTTGGTCAAGGCTGCTGCGATGATTTGTATAGCTTCAAAATAGAAAACCCAAACGAAATAGAACATTTTATTGAGGTTTATGAATTGGTAGATGAAAAACCAATTTTAATGGAAAATGTGAATGCCTTTATTAGCATTTTAAATGATGGTAGGTCGCAAACAATTTTTATTGATACTTTAAAAGATGGATTGTATGCCGAAAAACTAGATACTACTTTGATGTGGCAATTTAGAATTGGAAAAAGAGGCTATTTCTACGAAGCTTTGCAATGGAATAACCAAGCATTTGATTCCGTTTCGGCCGAACACCCGTTAAAAATTGAAATAAAAAAAATACCAACAGGCGAAATATTATTAAAAGATATTTATTACGAATTTGATAGCCCTGAGCTTACCCCGAAAGCAATTACTACAATTCAAAACACCATTTATAAAATTTTGGTTAATAACCCAGAACTTACCATTCAAATAAACTCACACACCGATAGCAAAGGAAAATTGAGCTACAACTACAAATTATCTAAAGCCCGCGCAAAAAGCGTTGTTGATTATTTAATAGAGTTGGGAATTGATAAAAACAGGTTAAAATCTAAAGGATACGGAGAAACCAAACCGGTGCAAGATAACTTCAATCCTGATGGTACAGATAACCCAACAGGCAGGGCTTTAAACCGCCGAACAACCTTTACCGTTTTAGAGTGGTAAACTCCTAAAATTCTTTACATTATTTAACGAGAATAATTCAATTATTTAAAGAAGTTTCTAATAGAAACCCTTTACTTTTGACGGCATGAAAGCCAACCTACCTGAAACCTCAAACTCAAGAATTGTAATTGTTGGTGGTGGTTTTGCAGGACTTAAACTTGCGAGAAGTTTAGCCAATAAAAAGTTTCAAGTTGTCTTAATTGATAAAAATAACTTTCACCAATTTCAACCACTTTTTTATCAAGTTGCTACAGCAGGTTTAGAGCCTTCCTCTATTGCTTTTCCATTCAGAAAAATGTTTCAAAACATTAAAAATGTTCATTTTAGAATGGGATTGGTAAACAACATAAACCATCAAGAAAAATTTTTAGAAACAAGTTTTGGACGTGTTAACTTTGACAAATTGGTTTTGGCAACCGGCGCCGATACAAACTTTTTTGGCAACGCCAATATTGCCAAATATGCGTTGCCTATGAAATCGGTTTCTGAGGCGCTTTCTATTAGAAACACCATTTTACAAAATTATGAGCAAGCACTTTCAGAAGATCATCCTGATAAAGTTAATGCCCTTCTAAATATTGTAGTAGTTGGCGGTGGCCCAACTGGCGTGGAAGTTTCAGGTACTTTAGCAGAAATGAAAAGAATAATTTTACCCAAAGATTATCCTGAACTCAACTTTGAAAGCATGAATATTTATTTGGTGGAAGCTTCATCAAAAGTTTTGGGAACTATGAGCGAAATTTCATCAACTAAATCTAAAGGCTATTTAGAAAAATTAGGCGTTAAAGTGATGACCGATACTTTTGTAACCAATTACAATGGTGATGTTGTTGAGTTTCAGAATGGCGAAAAAATAGTTACCAAAACTTTAATTTGGGCAGCAGGCATAACTGGCAATGTAATTAAAGGCTTGCCCGAAGAGCTTTGGCAACGAGGAGGCAGATTAAAAGTTAACGTATTAAACGAAGCCTTACCAAACATTTATGCTTTAGGAGATTTGGCTTACATGGAAGAAGATAAAAAATTCCCTAAAGGCCATCCGCAAGTTGCGCAGGTTGCCATGCAGCAAGCAGATAACCTGGCTAAAAACTTAGTAAAAAACAGACAAAAACCCTTTCATTACAATGATTTAGGCTCAATGGCTACGGTTGGCCGAAATTTGGCAGTTGTAGAATTACCGATAAAGAAATTTCAAGGTTTTTTAGCTTGGATATTTTGGATGTTGGTGCATTTAATGCAAATAGTAGGTGTAAAAAACAAGGTTTTTATTTTTATCAATTGGTTTTGGAATTATGTTACCTACGACCAATCTCTTCGTTTAATTTTGAAGCCCAAAGTAAAAACTGAATCATGAAAGGAGTTTTAAGGGTATTGTTTGAATTGTTATTGATTGCCGGTATTTTCTTTTTAGCCAATGAGTTGATTAAGAATAACAAACAAACTAAAACTTTAGAAGAAAAGGTTACAGAAAAAGAAACGGCTTTAGCTGAAATTATAAACACAAATAACGAATACGAAAAATCTATTATTGATTTAAGAAAACAAATCAATTCTTTAGAGGAAAGTTATTTTTCTGAGCAAGATTTTGCTCAATTAAATGTTCAAACCAAACAACAAGCTAAAGAACTTTTATGGAATAGCATCCTCAAACAAGAAGACAATATTGAGGCGCATCCCGTTTTAGGTGGACGCTTTTATTTTACTTCAGGCGCACCTTTAAAAAAGAATTATTACCTCGCTCAAATTGAAGATGGGCATATATCAGGATATTCAGTTTACAAATACACCGCTAGTAAAAACGGAATTATTTGGAAACACATTGACACAACATTTGAATAAAAAATGAAAATGGAACAAACCGTATTAAACAACGCAAAACCTTGGACCCTCCCTCCTTTTGATGAGGAAACAATAACCGAAACCAAAAAGCTTTTAGCCGAAAATGACGAAAACTTAATTGACTCATTTTACAAATCTTTAGAATTTGGAACAGGTGGCTTAAGAGGAATAATGGGCGTAGGAACCAATAAAATAAACAAATACACCATTGGCTTGGCTACACAAGGCTTGGCAAATTACTTACTTAAAGCAGGGCAAAAACCATTAAGTGTTGCCATTGCCTATGATTGTAGAAATAACTCAGATTATTTTGCTCAAGTAGCTGCAGACGTACTTTCGGCTAATGGAATTCAAGTTTATGTTTACGAGAGCTTAAGAGCAACACCACAATTATCTTACACCATCCGAAAATTAAATTGCTCGGCAGGTATTGTAATTACAGCATCTCACAATCCTAAAGAATATAACGGGTATAAAGTTTATTGGAACGATGGTGGACAATTGGTGCCACCGCACGATAAAAATGTAATTAATGAGGTAAACAAAATCAAATCTGTTAGCGATGTAAAGTTTGAGCCCAATGTAGATTTGGTAAACTTGCTTGGGCATGATTTGGATGAGCAATATCTTGCTACTTTGGGCAAGCTTTTAAGCGATAATGTTGATAAGGATACCAAAGTGGTTTACACTTCAATACACGGTACTGGTATTGTTTCTATTCCTAAATTGTTGGCTCAAAAAGGTTATAACAATGTTTTTATTGTTGAGGAGCAGGCTGTTGCAGATGGAAATTTCCCTACAGTAGTTTCACCAAACCCCGAAGAAAAAGCAGCGCTTGATTTGGCATTGGCCAAAGGCAAAGAGGTTGATGCAGATATTATTTTAGGCACAGACCCAGATGCTGACCGTGTTGGAATTGCAGTAAAAAATCTTGATGGTGAATTTGAACTGTTAAATGGCAATCAAACAGCATCTGTTCTTTTCTATTACATGATGCAAAAGGCAGATTTGAGTCAACATCCATATTTTGTTTGTAAAACCATTGTTACCTCTGAGCTAATTACCGAAGTTGCCAATCATTTTAAAATTCCTATTTACAATACCCTTACGGGCTTTAAATACATTGCCGAAGTAATTAAAGAAAAAGAAGGAAAAGAAAAATTTCTTTGTGGTGGCGAGGAAAGTTATGGTTATTTAATTGGAGATGATGTAAGAGATAAAGATGCCGTGATTTCTGCTGCCATGTTGGTTGAAGTTGCTGCGTGGGCCAAACAAAATGGCAAATCATTTTTCGAGATTTTGCTTGATGTTTATCAATCTATTGGTTTTTACCGCGAAGCCTTAGTTTCATTAACAAAAAAAGGTAAAAAAGGATTGGATGAAATTCAGGAAATGATGAAAAATTATAGGGCAAATCCGCCGAAAACTTTAGGAGGTTTCAAGGTTTCTAAAATTCATGATTTTCAAACCTCTAAAACAACAAATGTTCAAGAACAAACTGAAACCAATATTGAGTTGCCAACCTCTAATGTAATTCAATTTTTATTAGAGGATGGAAGTTTGGTTACAGCTAGGCCTTCAGGCACAGAGCCTAAAATTAAATTCTACTTTTCGGTAAAAGGCAAGTTGAACAGCACCGCAACTTTTAAAGAAGATTGGAAAAGTTTAGGCAATAAAATTGAAAGCTTTAAAGCCGATTTAATTTCCTAATTTTTGGAAAAAGAATCCCATTTTAAAGTTGCAGTAATTGGTGGAGGGGCAGCCGGTTTTTTTGCTGCCATACAAGCTAAAACCAATTTCCCGAAAGCTGAAGTTATTTTATTTGAAAAATTTCAAAAGGTTTTATCAAAAGTTAAAATTTCAGGAGGTGGAAGATGTAATGTAACCAATGGGTGTAATTCTATTTCTGAATTAATTAAAGGATATCCTAGAGGTGGCAAAAACCTGAAATCACTTTTCCATACCTTTAATAATATCGATACACAAAATTGGTTTGAGCAACGCGGCGTGGCTTTAAAAACAGAAGCCGATGGTAGAGTTTTCCCTCAAAGTGATTCTTCACAAACTATTGTAGATTGTTTGTTTGAGGAAATAAAAAAACTTGGTATCAACTTAAAACTTGGTGCCGAAATAAAATCTCTAAAGCAAGTAAATCTATCAGAAATAGAATTACAGTTTGCTGCAAATTATAAAACACAAACTTTTCAAAAAGTAATTGTTGCAAGCGGAGGCTCACCAAAATTATCTGGTTTAAATTGGTTAAAACAATTAGGGCATAAAATAGAAACGCCTGTACCCTCACTTTTTACATTTAACGTCCCCAAAAACCCAATTAATCAACTTATGGGTTTATCGGCCCCAAATGCATTAATAAGCATTCAAAAAACCAAATTAAACAACAAAGGTCCTTTGCTTATTACACATTGGGGTTTTAGTGGACCTGCGGTGTTAAAGCTTTCTTCTTTTGGTGCTAGGGCTCTTAGCGATTTAAATTATCAATTTAACATTCAAATAAACTGGACAGGAGAGAAAAATGCAGAATTGGTTCAACAGCAATTGGCAGAGGAGTTTGGTTCAAATCCTAAAAAGCAAATTTCAAATTTTAGAATGTTTGAACTCTCCAACAGGCTATGGAATTTTTTACTTGAAAAAGCTAGTCTTAACCAAAATAAAATTGCAGGTGAAATTGGGAAAAAACAAATCAATAAGTTAGTAGAAACGCTAACAAATGATATTTACACAGTTTCAGGTAAAACCACTTTTAAAGAGGAGTTTGTAACCTGCGGTGGCGTTAGTTTAAATAGTATCGATTTAAATACCCTGCAAAGCAAAGCAATAAAAAACCTCTACTTTGCAGGAGAGGTTTTAGATATTGATGGCATTACAGGTGGCTATAATTTCCAAGCTGCCTGGAGCACTGCATTCTTAGCTGGAAAATTGTTAACCTAAACTCTAATTACCTTTAGTTTTTACAATTGATTTTCTAATTAAATCAAAAGGAATAATCAAAAAGGAGAAGAACATAATCCACAACCAATCTTTAAGGTTTAAAGCATAAGTTCTAAACATTTCCCCACCAAAATAAGTAAGTAAAACTTGTACAACAAAAATGATAAATACAACTCGAATAAATCCTTGATTTTGAGTAATATGATCAAATAGTTTAGTATCCTCTACCCTTACATTAAGCTTGTTAAAGTTGTTTAGAAAAACAAAAATCGCAAAGAATGCAGTTAAAAATACTGCCTCTGAATTTTCTCCTCTCTCAAAAATCTCATGTACAAAAGGTGCCTTTAGTAATACCACACATAAAGCAGTCATAAATAATCCATTTCCTAAAATTGAAGACCACATTGCTTTGGAAATTAAACCCTCTTCCCTCGATTTTGGTTTTTCTTCTAAATGCATTGGTAATGGCGGCTCTCCACTAAAAGCAAGCGCTGCAAGCGTGTCCATAATTAAATTTATCCAAAGTAATTGTATCATGGTTAAGGGCAATTCAAACCCTAAAAATGGGCCTATAAAAGCCAACAAAATTGCAGCAACATTTACAGTCAATTGGAAAGTAATAAACTTCTGCACGTTTCTGTATATAACCCTTCCATAATGTACTGCGCTAACTATAGAACTTAACCTGTCATCTAAAATTACAATATCAGAGGCTTCTTTGGCTACTTCTGTGCCACTTCCTAAGCCAAAGCCAACATCAGAGTTACTTAATGCTGGACTATCATTTACCCCATCACCTGTCATTCCCACAACCATATCAATACTTTGGGCAAGTTTTACCAACCTAGTTTTATCTTGGGGTAAACAACGTGAAACAACTCTTAAATTTGGAATAATATTTTTAACTTCCTCATCTGTCATTTGATTTAACTCGTCGCTTTTCAAGGCAATATGAGATTCATCAAACATTAAACCAACATCTTTTGAAATTGCAACAGCGGTGCCGTGCCTGTCTCCAGTAAGCATAACAACTTGAATACCAGATTTATTCATTAATGCAATTGCATCTTTAGAATCTTCTCTTAATTCATCTCTTATTAAGCTAAAACCTATCAAAGTACAAGCTTCTGGAATTGAGTCTTCTGTGGCTTCTACTTTTGATGTCGCAACACCAATAATTCTATAACCATCATCAGCTAGGCCATCTAAATAGATATTGAACTTATCTTTAAGCGCACTTGATAATGTTTTTTCAGCCCCATTTTCGTCATAATAGGTATCACAAAAATCTAAAACCTTTTCCGCTGCACCTTTTAGATAGGTTTGTTTTTCACCTGTTTTAAATTCAACATAAACGGCTGAAAATTTTCTAGCCGAGCTAAACATTACCTGTGAAATAACTTCTCCATCTAAATGATATTCAACAGAATCAGCATTTATATAATAAAGCATCGCTCTATCTGTAGTGTTGCCGCCTAAAACTCTTTCAATTTGTTTTTCCGCATGTGGGTTAACAACACAAGATGTATTTTGATAAATTGAATTAATTAATAGTTCTTTAGATTTAGCAGGAAAATTATCGATTTTATCAATTTGATGTAGCCCATTTTCCTTGGATTCATCAACCGTAAAAAAGCCAACAGCATCGAGTGCTCCTTTAGTAATTGTTCCTGTTTTATCTGAAAATAATATATTTAAACTACCTGCAGTTTCAATACCCATTAACTGACGCACCAAAACTTTAGACTTCAATAATTTCTTCATGTTTTGGGCTAAAACAATTGCAATCATCATTGGTAATCCCTCAGGAACCACAACAACAATAATAATTACAGCAAGAATTAAGGAGTTTAATAAATCTGGTAGAAATAAATCCCAAGTTGCAAAGTACTGCATCATGGAGCCATCAAAATCGATAAATATTTTATTTACCAAAAAGGCAATTGCAATAAGGGGTGCTCCGATATAACCAAACTTTGCAATATCATTTGCCAATTGAGAAAGCTTTAACCTCAATGGCCCTATTCTTTCTTCGGCTTTTAAGCTTTTTGCGAGTTTCCCAAAAAGAGTTTCGTCTCCTATTTCAGTAACTTCTAAAACACCTTCACCATCTTCAACTATAGTACCTCTAAAAACTTCGTTTACGCTATCTAACCCTTTAGATTCTGTATTAGAAACTTTCTTTTTTACAGGCTCAGGTTCGCCATTTAACATGGCTTGATTAACCTTTATAGAACCGTAGAAAATTTTCCCATCGGCTGGTATTTTATCGCCGGGTTGTAAAAAAACTTTATCACCAACAACAATTTTATCGATGCCAATCATTTTTAGCTCTTTGCCTCTAAAAACATTGATAAATATTTTGGAGGCTTCTTCTTGTAGCTTTTGAAAGGTTTGTTCGTTTTTAAATTCTGAAAAGGTAGAAACTAGCGTCGCTAGAGAAACGGCAACCCCAATGCCAACACCTTCATACCATTCTGTATAACCAAAAATGGAAAGAATAATAACGATTACTAAGGCAACAATTAAAATGATAATCATTGGGTCCTTAACATTCTCTATGAGTTTATCAAAAAAGGTTTCTGATTCCTGCTCAGTGAGTTGATTTGTTCCGTGTTTTAAGCGTGAAGCCTCAACTTCCTTTTCGGATAATCCGATAATTTCGTGCATGTTATTTTTTTAAAAATAAAATAAGGAGTGAAAAATAAGAAATAAATTTCTAATTAATATTCGATTAAGTCAAGTAATTGTTTTTTAAACCTTTTTGACGGTAAAAATTCCGATTCTAAATTGGCTGCAAAAGGAACTGGTATATCAAATGAAGCAGAACGTACGACAGGTCCATCAAGGTATTCAAAACATTGTTCGTTAATATAAGCCGCTATTTCGGCCCCAATTCCTCCTATTAAAGTATCCTCATGTAAAATAATCACTTTTCCTGTTTTTTTAACCGATTTTTGAATTGTTTCCCAATCAAGTGGAGCCAAAGTTCTTAAATCAATCAAATCAGCATCAATCTCAGGATTTTCTTCTAGCGTTTTTAGTGCCCAATGAACTCCCATTCCGTAGGAAATAATTGAAACCTGTTTGCCTTGCTTTAAAACATTTGCTTTACCAAAGGGAATATTAAAATAGCCTAAAGTAACATCTTGTTTTATAGATCTATAAAGTGCTTTATGTTCAAAAAACAAAACAGGATTAGGGTCTTCAAATGATGAAATCAACAATCCCTTTGCATCTTCTGGAAATGCGGGATAAGCGATTTTTAAGCCAGGTGTGTGAAAAAACCAAGCTTCATTACTTTGAGAATGAAAAGGCCCTGCTCCTACTCCTGCTCCGGTTGGCATTCTAACCACTACATCAGCATTTTGTCCCCATCGCCAATTCAACTTTGCTAAATTATTGATGATTTGATTAAAACCACAAGTTACAAAATCAGCAAATTGCATTTCAACCATTGCCTTTTTACCATCAATAGATAAACCAAGTGCTGCTCCAACAATTGCAGATTCGCAGAGGGGTGTATTTCTAACCCTATCCTTACCAAATTCAGCTAAAAAACCTTCAGTTATTTTAAATACACCGCCATAATCTGCAATATCTTGACCCATCAAAATTAAATTTTGATGTTTTTTCATACTTTCCTTTAATCCATCGGAAATAGCATCAATCAAACGCATTTCTTGCTTCTCTCCTTTGGCAGGATTAGGTTGAAAACTAAAAGGAGAAAATAAATCTTTTAATTCATCTTCAATTTTAAATTCAACATTCGGTTCATCAAAAGCAATTTTTAATCCTTTATTAATTTCTAATGAAATTTCAGCTTTTATTTGGTCTGAAATTTCTTGTGTTAAAATTCCTTCTGAAAAAAGGAACTTTTCATAGTTATTTGGTGGGTCTAACTTTTGCCATTCATCAAATAATTCTTGAGGAACATATTTTGTTCCTGAAGCCTCTTCATGTCCGCGCATTCTAAAAGTTAAACACTCAACTAAAACTGGTCTTGGGTTTTCCCTAACTGATTCTGCAATTTTCGAAATTTCATGGTAAACCTCCAAAACATTATTACCTGGAATTAGCTTGGTTTCCATGCCGTAACCAGGTCCTTTATCTACAAAGTTTTTAAACTTAAATTGTTCTGAAGATGGCGTTGATAGACCATATCCATTGTTTTCAATTACGAAAATCACTGGCAAGTCCCAAACTGCGGCAACATTTAATGCTTCATGAAAATCTCCCTCAGATGAGCCTCCATCTCCAGAAAAAACTAGGGTTACTTTTTTTTCTTTGTTTAATTTTTTTGAAAGGGCAATGCCATCTGCAATTCCTAATTGAGGACCTAAATGAGAAATCATTCCTACGATATGATGCTCATTTGAACCAAAATGAAATGAGCGATCTCTACCTTTTGTAAAGCCACTTTTCTTACCTTGAAATTGAGCGAAAAGTTTTTCTAAAGGGACATTTCTTGCTGTAAAAACACCAAGATTTCGATGCATCGGTAAAATATACTCATCTGCTTCAAGAGCCATGGTGCAACCTACTGAAATTGCCTCTTGCCCAATTCCTGAAAACCATTTTGAAATTTTTCCTTGACGAAGAAGAATTAGCATTTTCTCTTCAATCATTCTAGGTAAAATTAATTGCCTGTAAAGCTCTAATAACAGCTCATTGGAATAGGTTCTGCGGTTAAATTGCATGTGGATATTTTGGTTTTCAAATGTATCCAAATATAAGGCGAGTATTGATTATTAATCAAAAAAAATGTATTCTAAATTAACTAATTTTGACGTTATGAAAAATCTGCTGATACTAATAGGTTTCGTAATATTAAATGTAGCAACATTAAATAGTTGCAAACCTGATATTGAGGGGTGTACTGATCCAAAAGCTGATAATTATGATGCTTTTGCTACAATTGATGGAGAAAACTGTGTTTATGATGGTGTATTAGGTGGAACTGGAGGAACAGACTCAACTGATGCTCCTATTTCGGGTTGTATGGATAGTACTGCTTCAAATTATAATCCACTTGCAACAATTGATGATGGAAGTTGTGAAATATTAGGTTGTACCGACCCTGAAGCAGAAAACTATAACCCATTAGCCAATGTTGATGATGGAAGTTGCATTGACACAAGAGAAAAATTTGTAGGAGATTGGACAGTGGTAAGCGATTGTCCTGCTATAATTCAAATTTCAGACCCGCAAACTATTTCTTTTGATACAACAATTGCTGATAGTATATTTTTCAAGCCATTTACTGTATTTGGCGATGCTAGTGGTTCTATAAATGGATTTGATGTTACGATTCCTCAGAAAAATTATTCGATTGGAGGCTTTTTGAATATAACATTTGATGGTTCGGGAACAATGAATTCTAATAAAGATCAAATTATAATTACCTTAAATTATGATGCGGGTTTTGCAGGATCTGGAACTTGCACCTTAACTTATGACAAGCTTTAAATATGAGTAAACAGAAGCGGAACAAAAACCCAAAGCCTCAAAGTGGATTTGTTTTTTCTACCAATCCTGATTTTGAATTTGACAACAATGAGGTTGAAGAAGAAAACCTACCCAATAATGAGCAGGATTTAAGAGTTTGGCTTGAAAGAAAAGGTGGAAATAAAATTACAACCGTAATTAAAAATTTTATTGGTACCACCGAAGATTTAAAAGATTTGGGTAAAACCTTAAAATCAATTTGTGGAACAGGTGGAACCGCTAAAAATGGCGAAATAATTATTCAAGGAGATCACCGAGATAAAGTTTTAAACCAACTGGTAAAAGTTGGCTTTAAAGCAAAAAAATCTGGCGGTTAATTAAACGCCTGTGCAGCTATAGCCTTCTTGCTCTTTTTGGTCTATTTCATCAGGAATTGCAGTGCAAAAGTCTTCCGTTACTTCTTCTTCTGTAATAACTCCTCCTTGCTCAATTTCAACCATATGAGTACATTCATAACAAGTAGAACAACTTACCAACAAGCCGATAGAAAATAGGGAAACAAATATTTTTTTCATGATGTTTTTTTGAGGATAAAAGCTAAAATAATGCCATTAATTTTTCATTCGATCTAACTTCTCCCAATTTACGATTTTGATGTTACTTCCCTTAATTTCAACCAGTTCTTCTTCTTTAAAATCTGAAAGTGTTCTTATTACAGATTCTTTGGAAGTTCCAACAATATTGGCTAAATCTTCTCTTGAAATAGAAATATTAAAGTAGTCTTCTTGATTTTCTTTTTCGTAACGTTCCTTCAGTAAAACTAAAGATTGAGCCACCCTTTTTCTAACAGAATTGTAAGCTAAATCAATTAATCTTTCTTCTATTTCTAGCAAATTATTAGAAAGCATTGAAATGAATTTTTTTGCCACATCTTTATTGGTGTACAAGAGATTAAAAAACTCTTCTTTTGGAATAAGGCATAAATCAGACTCTTCAAGGGTCCTTGCTGACTCTGTGTAAGGTTTATTTTCTAAAATGGTTGAGTAACCAAAAAATTCTCCTTGTTTGTAAAGGCCGGTTATATAATCCTTTGCATCATCATTGGTCATAAAGGTTTTTACTTTTCCTTTATTAAGATAATAAATACCTACAGGATAACTTCCTTCTCTGAAAACAATATCTTTTTTATTATAGGTTTTTAAATCTTTTTCTGCTGAAAGGTCTTTAAGCTCTTTATATTCTTGAGCATCGGTAAAAAATTCTTGAACCCCTGAAATATTTTTTGAATATTCTCTTTTTAAAATTTCAGCCTTTTTTAACCTAACCTCTACCGCATCCATCAATTCAACATCAGAAAATGGCTTGGTTAAATAATCATCTGCTCCCATATTCATTCCTTTTCTAATATCTTCTTTATTTACTTTAGCTGTTAAGAAAATAAAAGGAATTTTTGCTGTTTCAGGGTTTCGCCCTAAAATATGAAGAACTCCGTACCCGTCTAATTCTGGCATCATGATATCGCAAATAATCAAATCGGGCATTACCCTTTTTGCCTTGTCTACTCCAACTTTGCCATTTTCAGCAGTATGAACTTCAAAATTCGAAAGACTTAAAATTTCCGCGGTATTTTCACGCACATCTTTATTATCCTCTATCAGCAGAATTTTATTCATAATTATTTTTATGTTTTTGGAATATTAACAATAAATGTTGTTCCTTCTTCAAATCGACTTGTAAAAGTAATAGTTCCGTTCATTAGGTCGACATATTTTTTTACAATATTTAATCCCAAACCTGTGCCCTGAATGTTACTTACATTGCTTGCTCTAAAAAACCTTTCGAATAATAATTTTTGGTCTTTGTTGGGAATTCCTAAACCAAAATCTTGAACTGAAATCATTATTTTTTTTGAACTATCAATTATTTTAACAATAACTTTTGAATGTTCATCTGAATACTTGGTTGCATTTGAAATAAGGTTGTAAAGAACATTTCTTAGAACTTGAGGATCTAGTTTTTGATATAGTTCTTCAGTGTTGCAAAGTAGCTCTATATCTTGCCCAGTTTTCGCAATTTCTTGCAAGTCATCAACTGTATCTTCTACTAATTCTAAAATATTAAAATACTCGGGGTTATAATTCACTTTACCTTCTTCTAACCTTCCTAAGGATAAAAAATCGTTTAAAATTTGAGTTAAGTGCTTAATGTTATTTGTGATTTTCTTGATATGCTTTTCTTGTCCTTCTAACTTTCCGGTTTCACGATATTTATTAATTAATGAAGTGGATGAAAGAATTGCAGCTAGCGGCGTTCTGAATTCATGAGAAGCCATAGAGACAAAGCGAGTTTTTAATTCGTTTAACTCTTTTTCTTTTTCTAAGGATTTTTTTATTTTTTGTTCTGAAAGTTTTTGTTCAGTTATATTTTGACCAACCACCATTATATGATCAATTTCTTTGGCAGTATTTTCTAGTGGAACGCCATGAATTTTAAAATACCTTTCTTCCAACAGAGCCTCAAAGGAGATAAATTCTCCTTCAAAAACTTTATCGAGATGGAATTTAAAAATATCTGCTGCTTCTTTGGATAAATTATTTAAAAGGCTTACACCATTTAATAATTTATTTGAAACACCAAGTTCTTTTAATTCTTGGCCATCTGAAAAAACATACAAGTAATCTTTATCAAAAATATTTATTGAGCCATTCGGAAAGTTTGAGGTAATAGCATTATTCATTTGTTGGGAGCTATGTAAAGCAGCTTCGGTTTCCTTTCTCCGTTTAATTTCTTTACGCAGATTTTGATTGTTTTCCTCCAACTTTTTAATGGCTCCATTCAATTCTTCTGTTCTCTCTTCAACTTTATTTTCAAGGGTTTTATTAAGCTCTCTAATTTTTTGAATATTCTTAAATTGCTCAATATTATACCTAATAGAACGGTCTAATAACTCAGGTTCAAGTTTAGATTTTATTATATAATCTGCAAAACCAGTTTTGGTGGCTAAATCATCTAATTCAGGATCTTCTTGGCCTGTGAGTAATATTACCGGACCGGATAAATTTAATGGATCGAATTTTTTTAGAAGGTCTAAGCCACTTTGAGCTCCTAACCTATAATCGAGAAGCACAACATTAAAGTTATTTTCTATTAACGTTTTTTCTGCATCCTTATAATTAGAAATCCATGTTAGTGAGTAATTTCTTGATTTAATTTCTGCAAGTAAGTCTTCTACAATAAGAAAATCCTCCTCATCATCATCGATAAAGAGAATTTTTATTTCAGGAATCATTAATGAGTTTTGAGTTGAACTTGACTAGGTAGTTTTACGATTTCTAACCAATACTTTTTAATTTCTTTGGCAATTGATAACAATGAAGAGTATGATGCAGGTTTTGTAATAAAAGAGTTTCCTCCCAAATTATAAGTATTTAAAATATCTTCTTTATCATTTGAAGTAGATAAAATAATGATTGGAATTGTTCTTAACTTTTCATTTAACTTTATTTCATTCAGCGCTTCTCTGCCATCTTTCTTTGGCATATTTAAGTCAAGTAATATTAAATCTGGAAGCTGTTTTTTTTCTATAAGATAACTGTTTAAACTATCAATTAACTCTTGTCCGTTTGAAACAAAGTTTACCGCGTGTTTGATTTTCACCTCATCCAGAGCATCTTGCAAAAGCATTCTATCCTCTTCATCATCCTCTGCAACTAAAATAAAAGATTTTGATAAATTCATTTTTAACCAGCGGTTTGTTGTGTAGCTAATTTAATAATAAATTCTGTTCCTTCACCTTCTTTACTTAGTGCTTTAATATCTCCTCCATGTCTGTTAACAATTTTTTTACAAATAGATAACCCAATGCCGCTCCCTTCATACTTTTTACCTTCAAGTCTAGAAAAAATATTAAAAATTTTATCTGAAAACTTTTCGTCAAAGCCAATACCATTATCTTTAATATGAATAATCACAAATTCGTCGCCAGGTGTTGCTATTAAATGCTTTTGTTTAATTTTTGAGTTATGAAAAATTTCAATTGTAGGAAATTGCTGATTTGAAGAAAACTTAATTGCATTTGACAACAAATTTTGAAATAATTGTCTCATTTGAGTCGGGTCTGCCTCTATAGTTGGTAACTCTTCCAATGTTACCTTTACATTTGTCTTCTCAATACTAATAATTAAGTCGCCTAAAACTTCATTGGCAATTTGATTTAAATCTACCATCATAAAAGGCTTTGCTCGGCTACTAATTCTTGAAAATTGTAATAAGTCGTTTATTAAATTTTGCATTCTAGCTGAAGCATTCAACATTCTATCAAAGTAATCTTGACTTTTTTCAGATAAAAGTTGAATATCTTTTGTTTTAATTCTATCACCAAAGGCTTGAATTTTGCGCAATGGTTCTTGCAAGTCGTGGGAAGAAACATATGCGAAATCCTCTAATTCTCTATTACTCCGCTTTAGATTCTCGGCACTTCTTCTAAATTTTTCTTCAACCAGTTTTTGCACAGAAAGATCATGAATAATACCAGTGTAAATGGTTCTTTTGGTTAGCTTAACCTCACTTACACCCAAAGACATGGGAAATTTTTCACCATTTTTCTTGAGCCCTGTCACCTCTCTTCCGATACCAATAATTTTAGGTGTATTTGTTTTCTGATAATTTTTTAAATATTGGGGGTGCTTGCTGTGGTCGGGTTCAGGCATTAAAACTTTAATATTTTTACCTATTAATTCTTCAACCTCGTATTGAAATAATTTTGCTGCAGCAGGATTTACAGTTTCTATAATTCCTCGGGTATCAATTGTAATAATTCCATCTACAGCAGTTTTTATAATAGCATTTATTTGTTCTGTTGTTTCAAATAATTTTTCTTCAGTGCGTTTTTCATTTGTTAAATCAAAAAGGTAGATAATAAAGTTTTGGTTATCAATTTTTTCAATTTTAAATAGGCAAGGAATAAAAACCTCCTCGTTTATTTTTAAAATTATTTCTTTTTGAAATTTTTCGATACCTCCACTTAATAATTCATCTATAGATTTTATGATTTGCGCTTTAAATAAATCATGAAAATACTTTCCTATAGATTGACCAATAAAATCATTTGTACTTTTAACTTTAAATAAGTCAAGGGTTTTTTCATTTGCCCATAAAACTTCACCTTCGGGATTTATTAAAATAATAGATTCGAATAAACTATTAAGTGTTTTTAAAAAATTATTTTGGAGAACATTTGTCATGCAAACGAAAATAAATATTGTGAATAGATGAATTTAGTTCAAAACTTCGAAATTTTTCAAAATCCAATAAGCTTGGGTTATTATGTATTCTTAATAATTTATTATTTTTTTATTTTTTCGTTAGTAATAAAAATTTTACTTGAACAAAAAGACCCTGCAAAAACAATTGGTTATGTATTGGTTTTAATTTTTATTCCTGTTTTTGGCTTATTAGTTTACCAACTGTTTGGCCAAAATTTAAGGAAGGAAAAAATTCTTAATAGAAAAGCCATTTCTGAGAATAAAAAAATGATTCAATTTACGAGTCAAAATAATATTGAGTTTAATAGAAATTATAATGAATTAAAAGAATATTTAAAGCATGGCGAAAAACTTGCTAAGCTTTTAAAAAATAATGATAAAGCCTTTTTATCAAAACATAACAAAGTTGAGTTATTGGTAAATGGCGAAACCGCATTTCCTGCAATGCTTGAATCTATTAAAAAAGCAAAACATTTTATCCACCTTGAGTTTTATCGAATTTCAAATGATTATACCGGAAACTCATTCTTTGATGCTTTAGAGGAAAAGGCCAACGAAGGAGTAAAGGTTAGGCTTATTTATGATGATGTTGGAAGTATTGATATCAACAAAAAACTGAAGACGAATTTAAGAAATCGGGGAATTGAATGTTGGCCTTTTATGCCTGTAAAGTTTCCTAGTTTTACTTCAAGAATAAATTTTAGAGACCACAGAAAAATCTTAATTATTGATGGCGAAATTGCTTTTATTGGTGGAATAAACCTAAGAGATGCCTATGACAACTCTTTAGGGAATGCATTGTTTTGGAAAGATTTGAATATTAAAATTGAAGGAGATGCTGTTAATAGCTTACAACTTTTATTCTTTTTGAATTGGTATTTTGTTTCCGATGAGCAGCTTCCTATTAATGCCTCATTTTTTAAGAAGAATAATATTAAAGAGGTTTGTCCGATTCAAATTGCGGCAAGTGGACCTGATTCTGATTGGCCTAGTATTATGCAAAGCTATTTTGAGGGCATAAATGCAGCTCAAAAAAGTGTAAAAATTTCTACTCCTTATTTTGTGCCAAATGAAAGTATTGTAACTGCCTTAAGAACTTCTGCTTTAAGTGGTATTTCTGTTGAATTAATAATTCCAATAAATCCCGATTCTATAATTGCCAAAGCAGTTTCAATATCTTATTTAGGGCAACTTTTAGAAGCAGGTGTAAAAGTTTACTTGTACAAAAGAGGTATGATTCACTCTAAATTTATGGCCGTTGATGGAACATTTTGTTCTATTGGTTCTGCCAACCTTGATATCAGGAGTTTTGAGTATAATTTTGAAGTAAATGCCATTATTTACAATAGTGAAATCACTCAAAAATTAGAACAAGAATTTACAAATGATAAGGCTGATTGCTATGAAATAAACCAAGAGCAATGGGAAAATAGACCTATTCAAAAAAAGCTAATACAGGCCTTTATGAGGATAGTTGCTCCCTTAATTTAATTATCTTTTAATACCATTGTAGCTGATGCTTGAGCCTTTGGTAAAATCAAAACTTCAGCTAAATTAATATGGTCCTTTCTTGTTCCCATAAAAAAAATAGTTTCAGCAATATCCTCTGCTTGCAAAGGAGAAAACCCTTGGTAAACCTTTGAGGCTTTTTCCTCATCACCATTAAACCTAACTTTAGAAAAGTTGGTTTCAACCATTCCTGGATTAATAGAACTTACTTTCACCTCGTATGGGTTCAAATCTTTTCTCAAACCTTCAGTAATTGCTCTAACAGCAAATTTTGAGGCACAATAAACACCCCCATTTGGGTAAACTTCATATCCTGCAATAGAACCAATATTTATTATATGACCACTTTTTCTTTTCATCATTTCATTGGATATGGCTTTTGTTACATTTAACAAACCCTTTACGTTAATATCAATCATGTTATCCCAATCTTCTTCTTTTCCTTCGGGTATCGATTCTAAACCATACGCATTGCCAGCATTATTTACCAAAATATCAATTTCTGCAAATTCTTTTGGCAAACTTTTTATGGCTTCATAAGTTGCTTGTCTGTCAGCAACATCAAATTTTAAACTGTAAACTTCCGTTCGTGGTTTTAAAATTTTTAGTGTTTTATTAATATTCTCTTGACTGCGAGAAGTAATAATAACTTTAAAATTATTTTCGGCAAATATTTTAGCAGTAGCAAGCCCTATGCCTGATGTAGCTCCTGTAATCAAAATTGTTTTCATGGTTGTAAGATAAAAAAAAAGCCTCCATGCTATTGCATGAAGGCTTTTTTTATGTGTATAAATTTAGAGATTACTTCTTTTTGGCTTCTGCCTCTTTCTTCTCCATATTTTGTTTCAACTCGCTTAAAGCATCTAAATCTCCAAGAGTTGTTTTTTCAACATTACTGTTGATGTTTTTAACAGCTTTGTTGGTTGATTTAGTTCTAGTTTTGGCTTTTTTCTCTTCTTTTACTCCTTCTGCACGTTGCTCGTCTTCATGGATTCTAGAATGAGAAACAATTATTTTTTTACCATCTCTATTAAACTCAAGAACTTTAAAATCAATAGTTTCATCAACTTTTACTTTACTTCCGTCTTCTTTTACTAAATGACGACCAGGAGCAAAACCTTCAATACCATAAGGTAATCCTACAACTGCACCTTTATCGGCCATTGTTAATACGGTACCTTGATGTACTGAACCTTCAGTAAATACTGATTCGAAAACTTCCCATGGGTTTTCTTCAAGTTGTTTGTGTCCTAAACTTAATCTTCTGTTGTCTTTATCAATTTCTAAAACTACAGCTTCAAGTTCTTCACCAACTTTTACAAATTCAGCTGGATGATTAACTTTCTTACTCCAAGAAAGATCAGAAATATGAACTAATCCATCGATACCTTCTTCTAATTCAACAAATACGCCGAAGTTAGAGATATTGGTAACTTTTCCTTTGTGTTTAGATTCAACTGGATATTTAGCTTCGATATTTTCCCATGGATCTTCGCCAAGTTTTCTTGGAGAAAGAGACATTTTTCTTTCTTCTCTGTCTAATGTCATTACAACAGCTTCTACCTCATCTCCTACTTTAAAGAAGTCTGAAGCAGTTCTTAAATGTTGAGACCAAGACATTTCACTAACGTGAATAAGTCCTTCAACACCTGGAGCTATTTCTACAAATGCACCATAATCAGCTAAAACAACAACTTTACCTTTTACAGTATCGCTTACTTTAAGCTCTTTATCTAAGCTATCCCATGGATGCTCTTGCAATTGTTTCATACCCAATGCAATTCTTTTCTTTTGATCATCAAAATCAAGAATTACAACGTTTACTTTAGAATCTAATTCAACAATTTCTTCTGGGTGATTAACTCTACCCCAAGAAAGGTCTGTGATATGAATTAAACCATCAACTCCACCAAGATCAATAAATACTCCATAAGAAGTAATGTTTTTAACAACACCTTCTAATACTTGACCTTTTTCAAGTTTTTGCATTATTTCAACTTTTTGCTCTTCAAGCTCAGCCTCAATTAATGCTTTGTGAGATACAACTACGTTACGGAATTCTTTGTTGATTTTTACAACTTTAAACTCCATGTTGTTTCCAACATACTGATCGTAATCTCTAATTGGTTTAACATCTATTTGTGAACCAGGTAAAAATGCTTCAATACCGAAAACATCAACGATTAAACCACCTTTAGTTCTGCATTTTACAAAACCTTTAATGATTTCGCTAGTTTCCATCGCTTCATTTACTCTATCCCAAGCTCTTAATGATCTTGCTTTTTTGTAAGATAATTGAAGAATACCATTTCTATCTTCTGTACTTTCAACGTAAACTTCAACTTTTTCGCCAATCGCTAAATCTGGATTGTATCTAAATTCTGAAGTTGGTATAACACCTTCTGATTTATAACCAATGTTGATTACAACTTCTTTTTTGTTTTTAGCTACAACTGTTCCATCAATTACCTCATGGTCTGCAATTGAAGTTAGCGTTTCGTTGTAAATATTTTGTAAATTTTCAACTTCCTCTGTTTTATAAACTTCTTGTTTTTTACCAAAAGTTGACCAATCAAATTCATCAAGAGGATGAATCTCTGCAGTTGTAAATGTTTCTGCTGGTTGACCTTCTCTGTGATTTTTTACAGTTGGAAGTTTAGGTTCTTCTGTAGTTTCTTCTTTTGCTTCTTCTGCAACCTCTTCAGCAGCAGCTTCAGTTTCAGCAGTGGCTTCTAAATTAACTTTTTCTGATTTTCTTAACCTTGGAGTTTTTGCAACTTTTTTAGGAGCAGCTTCCTCAGCTTTTTCTGTAACAGGAGCTTTCGCAACTACTTCTTCAGCTTTTGGAGCCTCTTTAGTTTTAGTTTCTTCTGTTTTTGGGGTTTCTTTTGCTTCAACCTTGGTTTCTTTGGTTTCAGCTTTTACCTCTTCGTTTTTTGTTTCTTCAGAGGCTTTTTTGTTTTCTTCTGACATATAATCAAAATTGTATTTCATCCTAAGAGCAGCACGATGAAAGATTATTAAACTTGGATATGCTGCTAAATACCCTATTTTTTGGAGGTGCAAAAGTAGAAATAATAAAAAACAATACAACTCAAAATCAAAATTATATTTTTTGCAAACTAAAAAGTTGTTTAATCGTTATAGGGTTTAATAAATTTGCACAAACAATTGCATGAAAAAATTTGAAATTCCAACATTTTACAAAAGTTCTTTTATTACCACAATAAAAGAAGCAAGAAAAATAACTGACCCTAGAAAAAAAGACTTTTCTCCTACCTACTTAGATTTTGGAAATGTTGGGTTTTACATGGCAAGGCATTTTGGATTTTGTTATGGAGTTGAAAATGCTATTGAAATTTCTCATAAAACTGTTGAAGAAAATCCTGGAAAAAGAATTTTTCTTTTAAGTCAAATGATACACAACCCAAATGTTAACGACAATTTAATTAAAAAAGGAATTACTTTCATTCAAGATACATATGGTAATCAATTGGTAGATTGGAGTGAAATAAAAAAAGAAGATATTGTAATTCTTCCTGCTTTTGGCACGACGCTAGAAATTGAAGAAAAGTTAAAAAATATAGGTATCCAGATAGAGCAATATGATACTACTTGTCCTTTTGTAAAGAAGGTTTGGAATAGTAGCAAAAAATTAGGCGATTCAGATTATTCAATTATCATTCATGGTAAGTTTAAGCATGAAGAAACAAGGGCAACATTTTCTCACAGTGGAGAAAATGCAGCTTCTGTGGTTATTTTAAATATGGATGAAGCTGAGTTTATTGGGGATGTTATTCTTGGGAAACGCTCAAAAGAAGAATTCTATCAAGAATTTGAAGGAAAGTTCACTGCAGGATTTGATGTTGAAAAAGACTTTGTAAGAATTGGTGTTGTAAACCAAACAACTATGTTGGCTTCTGAAACTCATGCAATCTCAATGTATTTCCGAAAAATTATGGTTGAGAAATATGGAGAAGAAAAAATTAAAGAGCATTTTGCTGACACAAGAGATACACTTTGTTACGCTACCAATGATAATCAAGAAGCTACTATAGGTTTGTTAAAGGCTGATGCTGACTTAGCTTTAGTAGTGGGTGGTTACAATAGCTCAAATACTAGTCATTTGGTTGAGTTGCTTGAAGATAAATTTAAAACCTATTACATTTCTAGTGCCGATGAGTTTACTGCAGAAGGTATAAACCACTTTAATTACAGAAATAAAGAAATGATTTCAACCTTGAACTTTTTACCTAAAAAAGAAAAGGTAAACATTATTTTAACCTCAGGTGCTTCTTGTCCTGATGCATTGGTTGATGAAGTTTTAGATAAAATCTTAGCCTTTTATAATGCGCCAAAATCTAAAGAAGAAGTATTGTTAGAATTAGAAAAGCTTACTAGTTAAGCCTTTCTTCAACCCAAGATTTTAATATTTCAAATTGCTTCTCTTTTGATAACTCAGAGTTGTCTAAAACAAGCGCATCATCAGCTTTTTTTAATGGGCTTTCTTTTCTTGTAGAATCAATTAAATCTCTTTGCATTAAGTTTTCTAAAACATTTTCGAAAGTTTCATCGATTCCTTTACTCTTAAGTTCATCTAACCGTCTTTGTGCCCTTATCGTGTTACTTGCCGTCATAAATACTTTTAACTCAGCTTTTGGCATTACAACAGTACCTATATCTCTTCCATCCATAATTACACCGCCTTCTGAACCCATTTTTTGCTGAAGTTCAACCATTTTAGCTCTAACTTCCTTTACTGTGCTTACCTCACTCACAAAAGAAGAAACATGCATGGTTCTAATTTCTTGCTCAACATTTTTATCATTTAAAAAAGTATTTACTTTTCCTGTTTTGTCAAGCACAAATTCAATATTGATTTTATCAAGCGCATTTATTAAACCCATTTTATCGAATTTATTTTCGTTTAAAAATTTATGGTTCAAAGCAAATAATGTAACAGCTCGGTACATGGCTCCTGTATCTAGAAAAATATAATTAAAATGTTTGGCAATTTGTTTAGCTAAAGTGCTTTTTCCGCAAGATGAATGACCATCGATGGCAATGGATATTTTTTTCAAGGCTTATATTTTGGTATTTATTGAAAACATATGAAGTGCACCTGCAATATGATAACCTGTAATTCCATAATCTAGGGTAAATTTATTGAACCGAATGCCAGCACCCACTCCAAAACCCGCAAACCCTGATTTTTGATTTAGAGACATTTCTCTTCTTCTTTGGTGGTTGTAAGAAAATCTCATTACAAAGCTTTTGGCAGGAAAAAATTCAACTCCACCCGAAAAGTGACGCATCAATTTATCTAAAGAAAACCATTGTTTAATTTCTTCTCCGGTAAAAGGGTCTATGGTAATTTCATCAGGATTTGGATAACTCAAATCCCAAGTTTGTAGGTTATGAGCTAATAATGAAATTCTAAAAGGTGCTTTGTCCAATTGTTTTGACAATCCTAACTGAACTTCAAATGGCAATTTATTATTTACTTCAGCTTGATTAATTATTTGTAATCCAACATTTTTTATGACCAAACCTGCTGAAAACTCCTTTTCTGGTTTTGTATAATATGCTCCTGCACTAACACCAAGTCCCATATTAAAAGACTGAGGATAAAACGAGAACAGCATATTACTTGAAACACCAAAGGTCAAATTTTCTCTAAACTTTATTACCCGATAAGCTGCTAGAGAATAATCTCCTGCAGAAAATTCGCCAGTAATATTTCCTGATTCATCAGTTTCTAAAAAATTACCATAATTGAAATATTGCATTGAAAAAGCATACTTTTTCAATTTTTGGTGCGGATGAAAAAAGACTGAACCTCCATTAATATCAGCAATATAATTTGCATAATTAAAAGAGATATTTTGTTTTCCTGAATCTAACAAAGCAGGATTATCAGCAATTTGATTAATACTACCTTGATGTGAAATTAATTGTCCGCCCATTGCGGCACTTCTAGCATTGGTAGCAATTTGCAAATATGAATAACCTCTTTCTCCACCTTGTTGCGCTAATACAACAACAGAAAAAACAATAGAAATAAAAAAGAGAGAAAGATTCTTCATTTTACCGAACTACCTACGCACAAAAATGCGAATTATTGCTTGTTAAAATAATTTTAAGCAATATTCAAGGGTGAAGCTACTTTTTCCTTGAGCAAGGCAAGTTCTAAAACCTCATTCATATTGTTTACAAAATGAAATTTTAAACCTGTTAAATACCTTTCTGGTATTTCATTAATATCTTTTTCGTTTTCGGCACAAAGAATAATCTCTTTAATATTTGCTCTTTTAGCTGCTAATATTTTTTCTTTAATTCCGCCAACAGGCAGAACACTTCCTCGAAGGGTAATTTCTCCCGTCATTGCCAAATGTTTTTTTACTTTACGTTGGGTAAATGAAGAGGCTAAAGAAGTTAACATTGTTACACCTGCTGATGGGCCATCTTTTGGGGTAGCTCCTTCTGGAACATGAATATGTACATTCCACTTATCAAATACTTCTTGCTCTAAATTATAATCTAAAGAATGAGCTTTTAAATACTCAAGGGCTAAAATAGCCGACTCTTTCATCACATCACCCAAGTTTCCTGTAAGTGTTAATTTTCCTTTTCCTTTGGTTAAACTGGATTCAATAAACAAAATAGCTCCACCTACTGATGTCCAAGCTAACCCTGTTACTACGCCTGCAACACTATTATCTTGGTATTTGTCTTTTGAAATTCCTCTACCTAGTAAAGTTTGTAAATCATCTGCTATAATATTGGGTACTAACTCTTCTTCTAAAGCAACTTTTTTAGCTACTTTTCTTACTAAAGTGGCTAACTTTTTTTCTAAACCTCTTACCCCGCTTTCTGCTGTATATTCTTCAACAACTTTTTCTAAAACTTTTTTGGAAATTTTAACCTGAGTTGGTTTTAAACCATTTTCTTTAATTAAACGAGGAAGTAAATGTCTTTTTGCTATTTCAACTTTTTCTTCAACTGTATAACCTGTTACATTAATAATTTCCATTCTGTCTCGCAAAGCCGGATGAATATTTGCTAAATTATTAGCCGTTGCTATAAACATAACCTTAGATAGGTCATAATCGATTTCTACAAAATTATCGTAGAACGAATCGTTTTGCTCTGGGTCTAAAACTTCCAAAAGTGCAGAAGATGGATCACCGTGAAAATCGGAACCTACTTTATCAATTTCATCTAAAATAAATACTGGATTAGATGTTTTTGCTTTTCGTAAACTTTGAATGATACGGCCAGGCATTGCTCCAATGTAGGTTTTTCTGTGGCCGCGAATTTCTGCTTCGTCTCTCAATCCACCTAAGGAAGCTCGTACATACTTTCTTCCTATTGCTTCTGCTATTGATTTTCCCAATGAAGTTTTACCAACTCCTGGAGGGCCTTCCAAACAAATTATTGGAGATTTCATGTCATTTTTCAGCTTAAAAACTGCTAAATGTTCTAAAATCCTGTCTTTTACTTTATCTAATCCAAAGTGGTCTTTGTCTAATACTTTTTGGGCCCTTTTAAGGTCTAATTTATCTTCGGAGAATTCCCCCCAAGGCAATTCTAGAAGCACTTGAAGGTAATTTGAATGTACAGAATACTCTACACCAGAAGGATTCATTCTTTGAAGTTTACTCAACTCTTTTTCAAAAGTTTCGGCAACTTCCTTTGTCCATTTTTTCGACTTTGCAATTTCACGCATTTCCTCAATTTCCTGCTCAATTGGATTTCCACCCAATTCCTCTTGGATGGTTTTCATTTGTTGGTGTAAGAAATACTCTCTTTGTTGCTGATCAATGTCGGTTTTAACCTTTGACTGAATTTCATTTTTCATTTCGAGCATCTGAAGTTCTTTTGTTAAGTTCTTCAATGTTAAAGTTGCTCGTTGCATTAAATCTTCTTGTTCTAATATTTCCTGTTTTTGATTAACAGAAATATTCATGTTTGAAGAAATGAAATTCATCAAGAAATTTGGACTATCAATATTGTTGATTGCCACACTAGCTTCACTAGGAATATCTGGTGAATTTTTGATGATTTTTATTGCTAAATCTTTTATAGAATTAAAAGCCGCATCAAACTTTTTATCTTTACCTGCTGCTTTAGATTCAACTATTTCTTGAATGTTGGCTTGCATATATGGCTCTGTTTGAACCATTTCTAATAACTTAAACCTTCTTTTTCCTTGAATAATAACTGTGGTACTTCCATCAGGCATTTTTAGCATTTTAATAATGCGTGCTACTGTACCAATAGAAAATAAATGCTCAGGTAAAGGGTCTTCAACCTTTTGATTTTTTTGAGAAACAACACCAATAATTTTATCACCCTTATTGGCATCTGAAATCAATTTTATAGATTTATCTCTTCCTACCGTAATAGGAATAACAACTCCCGGAAAAAGAACTGTATTTCTTATGGGAAGAATAGATAGACTTTTTGGAAGAGATTCTGAGTTAATTCTTTCCTCATCTTCACTAGATAATAATGGAATAAAATCTGCTCCTTCTTCAATTATATCAGAAAACTCAATTACGTTATTCATATTTTTATTTAGAAATTTATCCTACAATATTTTAGGATTTGTATGTTCCCAATGTCTGTGCCAACATTGGTTTTGACATTAATCTTGCTCTATTTGGTAAATATGACGGAGTATTTGTCTGTCAATATCAGTTAGACTGACATTTCTTCTTGCCATCATTTTTTCAGCAACTTCAAAAGCTTTCTCAATTTTAAAGGCAACACCTTCTTTACCTCCCCAATAAAAGGATTTAATGAATTTTGGAGGAAAATCGCCTCCAAAAATATTGGAAGAGACACCGACAACAGTGCCTGTATTTAACATCGTATTAATTCCCGTTTTTGAGTGGTCTCCCATAATTAATCCGCAAAATTGTTCATCCGTAATTTCAATTTTATTAGAAACGTAATTATAAACAGAAACTTTCGAGTAATTATTCTTTAGGTTAGAAGTATTGGTGTCGGCACCTAAATTACACCACTCACCTAAAACCGAATTACCCATAAACCCGTCATGCCCCTTATTTGAATATGCATGCAATACAGAATTAGAAATTTCGCCTCCTACTTTGCAGTGAGGACCAATAACAGTTGGCCCATAAATTTTTGCTCCTAATTTTACTGTGCTATGTTCCCCTAAGAAAAATGGCCCCCGAATTATTGAACCTTCCATTACCTCTGTATTTGGTCCTAAATAAATTGGGCCTGATTCGGTATTGAAAATACAACCTTGCGCTTTAACTGAGTGATGAGCAAAAAGTTGGTTTCCAAAAACTGTATTTTTCTCTTTTAAGTTACTAGATTCTATTTTATTAAGTTGAAATAGCTCTAAATCTGATTCAATTTCTGAACCGGCCATTTTGAAAATATGCCAAGGTTTTTGTACAATATTAGGAGAAGAAGCAGTCTGTATATTTTCGTTAAATTTAAGACTATGAATTTCATCTAATTCAAGAAGACTTTTTAATTTAAATGCAATTAAATTCTCATCTAAAAAAAGTGCTTGGTTAGAATCTAGTTGGTTTATTTCTTCAATTAAAATATTATTTGGGCATACCGAACCATTAATATATAAGTAATCAGCGTTTTTTTCGATTGTAGTATAAAGTGGTTGCAGATATTTTTGGGTTAAAATTCCTGCTATTGAATTATAAACTTTATTCCATTTCTCATCTATACAAAAGCCACCAACACGAAGTTTTGCGACGCTTTTTGTAAAAACTAAAGGTAATAATTGATCTCTATAACTTGGGTCGAATAAAACGATTTGCATGAAAAATTATTTTCTTCAAAATTGGGCAAAAAAAAAGCTCCAAAGAAGGAGCTTTTAATGAATTGTTTAACCTATATAAATTATTTGTCTCCTTTATAGAAACCTTTGTATCTTGTTTTAAACTTATCAACCCTACCAGCTGTATCAACTAATTTCATTTTACCTGTGTAAAAAGGGTGTGATTTGTATGAAATTTCTAATTTTATTAAAGGATACTCATTTCCATCTTCCCATTTTACGGTATCTTGAGTGTTAGCACAAGACTTACATAAAAAAGAAAAATCGTTTGAAGTATCTTTAAATACTACCATTCTATAGGTTTCCGGATGAATATCTTTTCTCATTTTCTTAAATTTTCGGAGCGCAAAAATAATTAAATCTTTTATAAAAACCCTAAAAGAAAATTTAAATCTAATTCTTGCGTTACTTTTGTCCTTATATGAAATTTAGGTCTGTTTTATTTCTTTTTTCCCTAGCAATAATATTCTTTTTCGGATCATGCAGAACAGAAAAATTATACGAAGGCAAGGATGCTAAAGTAAATTTTTCATCAGATACTGTTTTTTTTGATACTGTTTTTACGACAATAGGATCTTCAACAAGAAGGTTAATGATTAGAAATCCTTATGATCAAACACTTGAAGTTGAAAGAGTTTGGATTGCTGGAGGGAGTAATTCTGTTTTTAGAATGAATGTGGATGGAAACGCCACAAAAGACGCCTCAAATATTTCTATAGCTCCAAAAGATAGCGCATTTGTTTTTGTTGAGGTTACTATTGATCCTTCAAATGCCAATTTACCATTTGTAATAAACGATTCCATATACATTTCTGTTAACGGAAACCTTCAAAAAGTGAATTTGGTAGCTTGGGGGCAAAATGCTTATTACTACCGTCCAACTCAAAGTATTTCAGGCTTGCCTTCTTTTTCTTATTTGAGCGAATATGGTTTAAACAGCAACACAGTAACTTGGAAGAATGATAAGCCACATGTAATTTATGGCTACTTAATGGTTGATTCTCTTTTAACCTTGAAAGTAGAAGAAGGTGTTCAAATTCATTTGCATAAAGGTTCGGGAATGTGGGTTTATAGAGGAGGAAATATTGAGGCAGAAGGAACAACGGATAACCCAATTATTTTTCAGGGAGATAGGCTAGAAAATTATTGGGAAGATAACCCTGGACAATGGGATAGAATATGGATAAATGGAAGTGACAAAGACCAAACTTTTAACCATGTAATTTTTAAAAATGGATTTGTTGGTATTCAATATGAACCTTTTCCTTTTGCTGAATTTCCTGATAGACCAACAGGAAAATTAGTTTTAAAAAATACAATTCTTCAAAATTTTGTGGGTGTAGGTGTTTTGGCAAGAAATACAGCAATGAAATTTGAAAATACAGTTATTTCAAATTGTGGAACAAACAATTTAGCTTTATTGGGTGGAGGAGATTATGAGTTTATTCATTGCACTTTTGCCAATTATTGGACCAATGGCACTAGAAAAGATCCTTTGTTGGTAATGACAAACTATTATGAAGATTTGTTTGGCAATGAGGTTTACAACAAAATGGACAAAGCTTATTTTGGGAATTCAATCATTTACGGAACTCAGGATGAGGAAATTAACTTTGATTTTGATGAAGCTACAGGATATGATTATCTATTTGACCATTGCATTTTGAGAACAGAAACAGTTTTTGATGAGTCTTTTGTCAATAATATCTCTCAACCTGAACCATTTCTAATTGTTGACGGCGTGACTCAAAATTCATTATTTAAAGAACCAAGTGAATTTAATTTTGACATTCCCGAATATTCTTTGGCCAAGGATATTGGCTCCTCTGTTATTGCCTCAAGTTTACTTCAAGATATAAGAGAAAATGATAGAAATGATGGGACACCTGATATCGGTGCCTATGAATTTAAACCCGAATAAGTTTTTTTAATTGTATCTCCAAGAAAACCTTTTGTGTTTATGCTTTTCTTTTCTGCCTTTTTTATAACCAGCTTGATAAATAACCATTATTTCTGGACCACCTAATAGGTTTGTAGCATTTCTCAATGTATTTAAATTAAAGTCGTAAGAAGCTCCAACTATCATTCCTCCAACCTGTAATCTACTTTGAATACTTATACCTTCTCTATGCCTGTAATAAGGTCCTAATGCAAAGGAGATTTCTTTAACTGAACCCGTAATATTTCCCGCTTGCTGCAGCAGCCATTCTAAATCTGCACCTATATAAAGCAGTCTGCTTGGTCCTTGAATTGAATATAAAACTTTTGGCCACATTGTTAAGGTGCTTCCATTTGGTTTGTACCTATAATCTGCATGAAAATTAATTCTTCTATAAACAGAAACCTCATTTCCTAAAATTTCATAAGTCGGTTTGGTAATATGTTGCACTGCAACACCGACCTTTAATAATTTTGTTTCTTCATCATTATATACATATTGAACTCCCATACCAAAATCCGTATGAATTTTTGCAATTCCAGAATTTGCCTGTTCATCAATAAATGGTTCTCCTGTGGGTAAGACCTGATTAAAACCGACTCTATCAAATTGACTTTCCCAATTTAAACCTGAAAAGGTTATTGATTTTTGAGAAGCGCCACCTTCAAAACCAACTGTTACAAAATTTCTTTCTCTTGGGTCAAGCGCTTTGCCATACGAAACCATCAATTTTACTGAATTATCTAAAAAATTAGAAACTCCAGCATTATCACTTCTAATAGAAACTCCAAGTGCAACAAAATCATTTACCCAAATATTATCTATTATAGGTTTGTCAAAAGTTACTTGCATGGTGGTGTAAGGTTGTGTTACCGTTGCCCATTGCTGTCTATAATTACTTGATAATCTTGCTCCGCCGTAAAATACACCTGTAGAAGCCGGGTTTAAAATAATTGGAGACATTAAGGCTTGAGAAAATGTTGGGTCTATTTGGGCGGTGGCTCCAAAGAATAAAAATAATAATGATATGGCGGTTAGTAGTTTTCTCATCTTACTAAAGTTACCGAGCCTTTTAACAATTGTGTTGTTCCATTAATAAATTGAACGTTGGCAACATATGTATATACACCTGGATCAACATCTTGACCTTTAAATGTGCCATCCCAAAAAGGAACTTCTGGTGTATATTGATAAATTAATTGCCCTAATCGATTAAATACCTTAAGATCAGAATCAAAAATTCCATTACCCATTACAAATAATCTATCGTTATTATTATCAAGGTTAGGAGAAAAAATATCTGGTACTCCTGCAAAAACCACATTTTTTACAACTATTCTCAATGAATCTTGAACTTGACACAATGCTTCATTATCGTAATAATTAATTACAAAAAAAGTGGTTGTTTCTTCAGGAAAAGCTTGCGGGCTGCTGCATAAATAACAAGACAACAAATCTCTTGGTTCCCAATAGTAATTCTCGGTCGAACCATCTGCATTCAATATGGTTTTTTCACCAATGTTTAAAGACTGGTCAACCCCTGCATCAATTGTAGGATACTCGAGCACATAAACAGTATTTGTATCACTTTTAAAATCTGTACCATAAGTGTTTGCAACCAACATACTTACGTCATATAAACCCGGTGTATCATAAATAGCAAAGGGTCTTAATTTGTTGGTTAAATTTATTGAGTCTGCTCCATTAAAAACCCATAATGTACTATCAGCATTTTTAGCCAAATTTTCAAAAATTACAATATCACCAACGCAAACAGTATCTTTATTTCTTAATACTTTAAAGTCTGCTATTGGTTTTGGACAAGAATTTACCGTAATAAAATTGGTTTTAGTTATAAAGTCTTGTCCTGCACCATTTTCAACTACCAATGTTACCTCAAAAACACCTGTTGTATCATAAACAATTCCTATTGGGTTTTGAGTTGTATCAAAATCTCTATTTGTGGCACCAGGAAAAAACCAAGACCATTTTGAAGGAAAACCGCCACTTTGATCAAAAAAATCAATTGTGTCACCTTTGCAAATTGTATTAATTGAAGATGAAAAATTAGCAGTTGGTGGTCCTGAACAAAAATTTACTGTAACTCCATTTAAAGCAGTTGTATCTGATGTTCCATTAACATTAAATGCGGTAAGTGTTACATTATAATTTCCTGCAGTAGCATAAGTAATTACAGGCGTTGCAGCCTTACTAGATGCTGGGCTGCCTCCAGGAAATGTCCATAAAATAGAATCGGCATTTAATGTTAAATCCTGAAAAGTTACCGAACCTCCATCACAAATTGTGGTAGGAGTTATAGTAGAAAAATTTACAATTGGAGGAACAGGAGGTGGTGAAGAAGTTGAAAACAAACTAATATCATCGGCTGAAAATGAAACTTCAGGGTTATTAGAAGTACCATTATTATTACTCCAATTGAAACCTATTTTTACATTAGGGTTGTTATCAGCACTTGATGGTAAGGCAATTAAATTTGTTTGAACCCATTCACCAACATTTGGGCAGGTGGCAGTTGGAGATTTCCCCATATCGAATATGGTAATCCAATTGGAACCATCAAAGTAATCTAGGGTTGCATTTTGATTAGGTGAAGCGCCTCCTTCAAAATAACTAAACTGAATAAAAATATTGGTTTCACCCAAACAATTTATGGTTGGAGATTCCACTCTTTTCGATGTTTCAGTATTAAACCCAAAGGCGGTTAATCCACCAGGAATAAAAAAGGCTCCTGAGTCTGGGTTAATATTAATATTTAATGGAGCACCAACATTTATTACAGTATTTGAAACGTGCAAGCTTTTATTGGTATTGGCTGGAATAAACGAACAGTTTTGATCACAATTAACTGCACCTGAAGGCTGAGCTGAAGTGGCACTAATAAACCATTTGTGAGCTGCATTTCCATTAGTGCCAGAACTAGAAACACTCCAGGTACCATTAGCAGAAATAAAAGTATTTGCTGAGTCTCCTTTACTACAACCGTTTCCGAAACCTTCAACCCAAAACTGCGATTTTGAAACAGTTGGATTCAGAGAAAGAATAAAAACTAGTATTAATAATTTTACAAAATTGGCTACCTTCAAATTGATACGTTTAACCTAAATTTAATGGTGGGCTAAATTAGCCAAAAATTCCAAAGTATTAATACCATCTGCGTAGTCTGTTAATTCAGGCATTTGAGCTTTGCCGAATTGAATATCTTTTGTTGATATAATTGCCTGAATTTGTGATTGTTTGCTATTCAATTCAATTTTTAATTCCTCTTCATTTTCAAAGTATTCATAATTTATTACTCCTACAGGAGATGTTAAATCTTTAATAGGCCTTAATAGCACAAAATTGTTATCTAAAATCTTTTCACTATTCATTAAGAATAAGGTTTTATGGTAGGTATAATTATTATCATATTTATGATTTTCTATTACATATCCAAAATCAATAATAGCCTCAAAAAACCTGTTTAGCTTAAATCCTTTTTCAAAATATATTTTGGTTACGTTTCTGCAACCTAATCCATAAAAGAAAAAAATATCTTTTCCTAAATCACTTAATTCTTCATTGGAAATTGAATTTTTTACAATGGCGACAGAAGTTCTGTTTTTTCTTATAATATTTGGATATTTACCAAAATAGTATTCAAAATATCTTGCTGAGTTATTGCTACCTGTGCCAATAAAAGCTTCAATATTTTCCATTTTACCTTTAACAAACTCAATCTTACTTGAAAAATAGGGTTCTATTTCAACAAGCATTTGAGAAAAAGCAGGAATAATAAATTCATCTTGTGATGAAAGTTTTGCTAGAACTTTGTTTCCTGAAATTAGCACTGAAAGCCAATCATGAAATCCAACTGCAGGTATGTTTCCAGCAAAAATGATGGCTATGGTTTTTGGATTTTTAAATGTTAAGTTAAAAGGTTTAACCCATAATTCTAGCTTTTCTTTTTGTAACATAAAAGCAATACCCTCTAAAGCCCTTTTTATTTCTTCCTTTTTAAACCAATTATTTTTCTGACTGCTTCTTAAACAAGCTTCAGATAATAGTGTGAATTCTGCATTTGTGGGTAGAAAAATGTCTGGTTGTTGAAGAAAACTTGAAATTTTTTCTCCCAGTTGAACAAAGGCAGAAATACATTGTTTTTGTTCCATTACAGCAAATAGGTATCTATATTTGCAGCGAAAATAACTTAAAACTTAGAGTGTTATGGCTATAATGATAACTGACGAATGCATTAATTGTGGGGCTTGCGAGCCAGAATGCCCCAATAACGCAATTTATGAGGGTGGAGAAGATTGGAGATTTTCGGATGGAACATCTTTAACAGGAGATATTAAATTGCTTAGTGGTAATAATACAAATGCTGATAACGAAAATGAAGCTCAAGAAATGGATGTTTTTTACATCGTAAACGATAAATGTACAGAATGTGTAGGTTTTCATGATGAACCACAATGTGCGGCAGTTTGTCCCGTTGATTGCTGTGTAGATGATCCAGATCATCGCGAAACAGAAGAACAACTTCTTGCTAAAAAAGAATTTATGCATTTATAAAACATAAAAGGGCCGGATTTTTGTTCGGCCTTTTTTTATATTCCATAATTTAAAAAACTTGAAATACCTCTTATATTTATTATTTGTATTAAACCCAATAATAATAATTGCCCAAAGTCCTTCTCAAATTTCTGAAAATTTAAAAGCTTTGCGCCTCGCTTGTTTAGATGATGATATTAGCGATGAACTTTTAAAAAAAAATAATGCTCTTTTCAAAAGAACATTAAAAGAGGTTATTTCCTCATCTTCCTCTACTAACCTATTAGATTCGATTCCTTTCTTTTCTCACTTAAAATCTCCTGATAAAGTTTTTGATTTATTCAATTGGAATGTAAGTTATGAAAATGGGACTTTTGAATATTTCTGTTTTTTAAGAATAAACGAAACAAATGAATTAGTTGAATTTACCGATAATTCAGATAAATTTTATAATCCCGAAACAAAAAAATTGTCACCTAAAGATTGGTTTGGTGCACTCTATTTCGAAATAATTCCAGTTAAATCAAAACCAAATTATTACGTACTTTTAGGTTGGGATGGGAATAACGATTACACAACCAAAAAAGTTATAGAATCTATGACCATAGAAGATTCAAAAATAAATTTTGGATTAACTGTTTTTCAAGATGAAGATATACTAAAAACCAGAAAAATATTTGAATATTCAAGTAAGGCAGTTATGTCCCTGAGGTATGATAAAAAAGAAAACTTAATTATTTTTGACCATCTAGCACCCTTTCAACCAGGAGCTGATGACTTTTTTGAGTTTTATGGCCCAGACTTAAGTTTTGATGGTTTTAGGTTAAAAAAGGGGGATTGGATTTATGAAAAAAATGTAGATGCAAGGGCACCTAACAAAATGGATAATTATTTAGACCCAAAAAGAAAAACAAAATAGAATTATGAAAAGTATTATCTATACAATAGCCTTATTAATGCTAGTATTAGTTACGAAAGGTCAAACTTCAAATATTATAATTTATGCTGAATCTGGAGAAAAGTTTAGTGTAATGCTAAATGGCAAAATGGAAACAGATTCGCCTGTTTCTAATATTGAGTTAAACTATTTAACACCAAACAAATATAGCCTGTTGGTAACTATGGAAGCCAACGGACAAAAAGTAGATAAGTCCATTTATTTAGAAGAGGATAGAGTTTACACCTACTCTATTATTGATAAATCGAAAACCAAAATGGCAAAAGGGCTAAAGCACATCAATTCATTTTTAGAGCAAGATTCAAATATTGTAAAACAACCCTCTGAGGCAGATTACACCATTAGGCTTTCTTCTCAAAGAGATTTGCCATCTGCCCCT
>Ga0222664_1000261_pt1 | contig 37189 bp, 19 predicted proteins | sample AntAcemetagen604_FD_181147 | JGI IMG/M metagenome (GOLD analysis project Ga0222664, IMG submission 181147) | Saline water microbial communities from Ace Lake, Antarctica - #604 | ecosystem: Environmental > Aquatic > Non-marine Saline and Alkaline > Saline | place: Antarctica: Ace Lake... | reverse complement strand
CTTCTAGAAATTTTAATATTGTCATTGCTGTTTTTTTCAAAACAACGATCTCAGAGCGTAACCTATTTACATTGTGGTATAATTATGTATTAGCACTATAAATTTAATTTAAAAAATCTGCTTCTTTTTTAGGTGCTTGGATAATAACTTCTAAATCGGCAGTCCTGTCTTGTCTTCTTGGTTTGAAAATAGGACCTAATGATTCCAAATATGGGAATTTTTTGTCAGAGTTGTAAATATCAAAGGTTACATTTCTATCTCTAAAGCTTTTTAGGGTTTGCCCTAACCTTAAGGTTCCGCTTTCTCTTGAGCGTTTTACACGGTCAATATCCAATTCAATTGGAATAAACTCTTCACCAACATTGGCCTGGTAAATTACTCTACCATCAGGACCACATATGATTGAACGGCCTGTACCTCCGTCTCCCAGCCCATTGATATCTATTACGAAACATTGATTTATGGCAGCGGTTGATTGTGCGGTGGCTAACTCAATATCTCTATCGATAGTTCCAGTTAAAGTTGGGTGTAGAATAACATCAACACCATTTATGGCCATAGTTCGTGATGTTTCAGGAAACCACATATCATAGCAAATGGAAAGGCCAAATTTCCCAACATTTGGCACATCGAACATTAAGAATTCGCTTCCACCAGTTACACCCTCTTCGTAGGGCAAAAAAGGAAACATTTTATCATAACGACCAACAACTTCACCAGAAGGGTTAATTACAGAAGAGGTATTGTAAATTTTACCCTCTTTTTTTTGAAACATAGAACCTGGAATTAACCAAATTTTATGCTTTTTGGCAATTTCGCAAAAATATGCTTCTACATCATTTGGAAATACCATTGCATTGTGCGATAGTGGACCAAATGGAGCAAGTTCAGAGAAGAGCACCATTTCTACCCACGGGTAAATTGACATTAACACGTCAATTTTGTGTTTCATCATTGCAACATTAGAATGCGCTGCAGATACATTCATTTGTATCCCAGCTATTGAAAATGGTTTCATATATTAATTTGTTAGTTTTCTACCGCTTCAGCAATAGCAGCCTCAATAATATCAAGGCCTTGGTTTAATTCATCGTTTGTTATTACTAAAGGACACAGAATCCTTATTATGTTTTTATGAGTTCCGGCACTAATTATAATCAATTTTTTTGAAAAACAAAAATTTATTACTTTTTTACATAATTCGTGGTCTGGTTTTTTGGGGTCGCCATCAAGGTTAAACTCCATAGCCATCATGGCCCCTAGACCTCTTACATCTCCAATTTGTGGAAATTTAGATTTCATTTCTTCAAACCTAGTTCGAATAATATTGCCAACTTCAACGCCTCTTTGGTTCAAGTCAATTTCTTCCATGTATTTTATGGTTGCCAAAGCTCCTGCGCATGCAACAGGATTTCCAATATAAGTTCCACCTATGGTACCAGGTTTTGCTGAGTCCATAATTTCTGCTTTACCAATTACACAGCCAATAGGAAGACCACTTCCCATAGATTTTGCCCAAGTGCTTAAATCGGGTGTAATTCCATAATGCTCGTAGGCAGCCCATTTTCCTGTTCTTGCAAAGCCACTTTGAACTTCGTCGAAAATTAGAACGATACCATGTGTATCACAAAATTCTTTTAAACCCACTAAATATTTTTTAGGAGCTGGATAAAATCCACCTTCGCCTTGAATTGGCTCTATAATTATTGCCGCAACACTTTCGGGGTTTACTAGATTTAAAGCAGATTCGTGCAATCTTCTTAATTCTTGGTCTACAAATTCATCTTCAGTTAAATTTTGACCGTATCTGTATTTGTTTGGGAATGGTAATCTGTAAACTTCTGGGGCAAATGGTCCACAATTTTGTTTGTAACTTATTTTAGAAGTAAGTGTCATTGCCATTAAGGTTCGGCCATGAAAAGCTCCGGTAAAACACAAAACTGCTTGTCGGCTAGTGTGTTGTTTTGCAATTTTAACTGCATTTTCAACTGCTTCTGCGCCGGTAGAAACTAACATTACTTTAGTGCTTTCGCCATGCGGTAATATTTCTACTAACTTCTCGCAAAGTTCAATGTACGGCTCATAGGTAACTACATTAAAAGAAGTATGAATGAATTTTTTGGTTTGCTCAATTATAGCATCAACTACTGGTTGTGGACAATGACCAGCATTTACAACACCAATTCCTCCTGCAAAATCTAAAAATTCATTGCCATCTAAATCAACAATTTTCGCTCCCTTTGCATAGGCTGCAGTTGCATTATTAAAAATTCCTACCCCGTTTGATACAACTGCCATTCGACGTTGCAATAAGGACTCACTTTTTGTCATAAAATTTAGGTTAATATATGTGTTTTTTTTAGGCGGTAAATGTAGCTTATTATTGGGCTATTTAATTTTATTATTTATTAATAAAAACAAACATTAAGAAACATTATATACAGTGTTAAAATGATGCTTCAAAACATTTTAAAAAACGATTAGAGTATGCTAAATATTGTGGGTTTTAATTAAAAACATAGAGACTTAATTCTTCAATTAAACTGCAATTTAGATTGCTAAAAAGGGTAAATTTTATCTTATAATTTAAGAGAACTACATGTTGGATTTTGCAGCCTGAATTCTAGTGTATGATTCCAGCAATCTTTCTTCAGAAATCTTGCCTTCTGTTACTAATTTTTTAAAAGTATTTTGAACCCTTTCAATAGTTGGTGTTTCAGTTCCGGGAATATTTCCAGAAAACATTAAAACATCAACACCTGCATTTACGGCCATTAAAATTGCGTTTTCTAATCCATAGTGGTCTGAGATTGCCCGCATCTGCATGTCATCAGAGAAAATAAGGCCTTTAAAACCAAGATCGTTTCTGAGCATTCCAGTTAAAATAGGTTTTGATAGGGTAGAGGGTAAGGTATCGGGATCTAAATTAGCGTTAATAATGTGAGCCGACATTATTGCGGGTGCAGCTCCATTATTAATCATTTGTTGGTATGGAACGAGTTCGTTTTTTGTCCAAACATCAGTTACATCCGCCATTCCTAAATGTGTATCGCCTTTAGAAGAACCGTGGCCGGGGAAGTGCTTTAAAACAGGAAGAATTTTGTTTTTCAAAAGGATAGTTGAAAATATTGAAGCGTGTTTGGTTACCATTTCGGGATTATCAGAAAAACACCTTCCGTATTTGGCAATTATTGGATTATCGGGATTTGAGCATAAATCTACACAAGGGGTAAAGTTTACATTAATTCCCAAATCAACTAAAGTTTTTGACATTGTTTCTGCGTAAAATGCCGTAGAGTCTTCATTGTCTAATTCCCCTAAATATTTAGCTGTTACTGATTTTGGAAATCCATATTTTGTTTTGAGTCGATTTACAGTTCCACCTTCTTGATCGATTCCTATGAAAATTTTATTGGGGGATGATTTTTGAATTTCTTGACAAAAAGTAGTTATAGTTTTTGCAGAGGCTACTTTGGAAATATTTTTTTCATAAAAAATGATTCCACCAAGCTCTCCTTTTTCTAAATAACTTTTTACTGAGGCGTTTTGATTAAGTTGGGTTCCATCAACACCAACAATTATCATTTGACCAATTAGTTTTGAAATACTTGGTTTTTCATCAACAGGGCTTTTTTCATCTGGCTGTAATTTATTACCACAATAGGCAAAACAAAAAGTAGGGAAAAGCAACAGGAATAATATTTTCTTGAATTTCAAAGGAATATAGTTTTCACAAATTTATTAGGCAAACCTCCTTAAGAAATTCCAATTGGATTTATTTTTTAAGTAAATATTGTTTAAAGGTAGTTTTTTACGGGATTAAACGTTCAAATTGGGTAGTTTACCTTAGTTGTAACATTGTGAATGTTAGTACTTTTGACTAAACTTAAAACATATGAAAAAGCTATTATTAATCGCAGTTGTAGGATTATTTTTAACATCTTGCGACAAAGACCAAAAAGCATTAGAAGATATTGCTAGTGGTACTTGGATTGTGACTGAATTAACCAATGAGGATGGAGAAAACTCATTTGAAGATTTTACCACATGGACAGGTACAGCAACTTTTGATGAATGTGACCAAGAAAACGGAGATTGTACAGGAAAAATGGTTTATACAGCAACTAGAACGACTCAAGAAGATGTAGGTGGTGGCAACACAGAACCTTTAATTGTAAATGTGGACATGACCATTAATTTTACCTATTCTATATCAGAAAAAGGTACCATGATTTCTGTTGAAACTGGAGCAAGTGTAGTTAACAGTATGTCTGATTTTATGGGAAACACACAATCTGGAACTGAGAATGATATTTGTGATTCTGATTGTGGTGCTGATGGAACAATAAGTGATGATAAAACAAAAATTTCCTTAATCTCTGATGATGGAGGAACTATAAAAATGGAAAAAAATTAAATTTTTTACCCACGAAGACACATTTCGATTTATTTGTCCTTCAATCCCTCAATATAAAATTCTCTTTTAATTAGGCAAAAAGAAGACCGAATACTTTCGTAATCGGTCTTCTGTGGGCCCACCTGTCCCGATAGTTATCGGGATCGAACCAGGGACTTTCTGATTATTTGTAGAATCAAAACGCCAACTATTATTGGATTTTATTTTTTACCCACGAAGACACATTTCGATTCATTCATCCTTCAATCCCTCAATGTAAATTTCTCTTTTAATTAGGCAAAAAGAAGACCGAATACATTCGCATTCGGTCTTCTGTGGGCCCACCTGTCCCGATAGTTATCGGGATCGAACCAATGACTTTTAACTATAGTTATAAAAAACAAAAGCCAAACACTTTCGTATTTGGCTTTCTACTGTGGGCCCACCTGGGCTCGAACCAGGGACTTTCTGATTATGAGTCAGATACTCTAACCAGCTGAGTTATAGGCCCTACAAATCTTACTGGTTTAATAAGGTCTGCAAAAATAGTATTTAGAAATAATTAAAGGCTTATTTTGTAAAAATTCTGTTTTATGGAGGTAAAAAATATAATTTTCGATTTGGGTGGTGTAATCTTAAATATAGATTACAATTTAACAGTTGATGCATTTAAAAACTTGGGAGTTTCAAATTTTGATGCGTTGTATTCTCAGGCCAAACAATCAGAATTGTTTGATTTAATGGAAACTGGAAAAATTTCAAATAATGAATTTAGGAAGGGAATAAGAACCTTAGTCAATATTGATTTGACTGACCAACAAATTGATGATGCTTGGAATGCGATGCTGTTGGATTTACCAAAATCTAGAATAGAATTGTTGGAGAAGCTAAAAAATGAAGGATATAGGTTGTTTTTGTTAAGCAACACCAATAAAATTCATTACAACGCTTATACTAAAAACTTAAATGAAGAGCATAAAATAGTAGGCTTAGAGCAGTTTTTCGAAAAGTCTTTTTTCTCACATCAAATTAATAGAAGAAAGCCTGCAACCGAAACTTTTCAATATGTTTTAGATGAAGCCAATTTAAGTGGAGTTGAAACTATTTTTATTGATGATAGCATTCAGCACGTTTTGGGAGCAAGGGAAGCAGGAATTAATTCATTTCATCTTGAAGGAGATGTTGAAACCTTTTTTAATAAAATTAATTCAAGCGAAAGCTAATTATTTCAATTTTCTTTGATTAAATGTTTCGGGCTTTTTATTGATTTAAAGGTCTTGACACAATTCTACTAGTAATCCATTGGCGCTTTTTGGGTGGATAAAGGCAATCAATTTATTGTCTGCTCCTTTTTTTGGTTCTTCGTTTATAAAAATAAATCCCTCTGCTTTTAACCTTTTCATCTCTGCATCAATATCATCTACGGCAATGGCAACATGATGAATTCCTTCTCTATTTTTCTCAAGGTATTTTGCAATAGGGCTATTGGGATTTGTCGCCTCCAACAATTCAAGTTTATTGGGTCCTAACGCATAAAAAATTGTAGATACTCCTTCACTCTCAACGGTTTCTGTCTTAAATGAGGGTTTGTTTAATAATTTGTCAAAAACTTCCTTAGCTTTTGTTGCACTTTTTACTGCGATTCCTAAATGTTCTATTTTATTCATTGGAAAAATATCTGTTTATATCAAAATCGTTATTCAAACTCTTATTATCTGCAACAAAATTAACAATCATATCTGCAAAATGAGGTGCCAAAACCACACCTTTTGAACCTAAACCATTAAAAATAAACAACCCTTTTTGTGTGTGGTGTTCACCTAAAAATGGCCTTCGGTCTTTGGTGTTAGGTCTAACGCCAGCCGTATGTTCAAGTATTTCATAAGGGCAATCAATTATTTCTTCTAATTTTTCGATTAATGTTTGTTTGCCTTTTTCTGTTTTTTCCCATGAAGTATCATTCCAATTGTAGGTTGCACCTACCTTAAAAATGCCATTTTTTAAGGGGAGTAAAAAAAAATCTTTTTTAATAATTGACTCTATGGTTAAGCGTTCGGCTTTAATTAATAGGGTTTCTCCTTTTGTAAGCGCAAATGGCAAAAAACTCCAAAGAGGATTTTCAGCTGCATAGGGTCCTTCACAAAAAATTACCCTTTCAGCTTTAACCATTAAATTTTCGTTTTTAACCAACCATTCATTTCCATTTTGGCTGTAAGAGTTTGGTTTTTTTATGATTTGCAGCTTGTTTTTCTTTTGGAAAAATTCATGAGATTTCGAGATGTAGGTTTTTGTGTCAACATATCCTGCGTGTTTTACACTTCCCCAAGCATGATAATTCTTTAGGCCATTAATAATTTGATTTGTGGTTGGGTTTAAATATTCTTCGAAATTCGATTCTCCAATTTTTGCTTCCCATTGGTTTTGGTCAGCAATATTTTTTATTGTTTTGAGTAACGTTTTTTCAAAGAAAAATTTTGTTTTTAGTTTTTTTTCAACTTCAAAATAGAAATTTTTTGCTTCCGGAAGACAATCATCTACCATAAAAGACTTGGTTAAACGCTTAAAAACCACAGGGTTTATTATGCCAGCTGCTTTAAAACTTGCTTTTTCAAAATTAGCGTCAATTATCTGAAAATCAGAGCTTTGTTTTTCTAGTTTCCATGCTAATGTTGTGCCTGCAAGACCAGCTCCAATAATGGCAAATTTTGTTTCAAGTTCAATCACTACCCAATAGTACCTATTTTTTGTATTTTAGCCGGCTTTTGAAGAAAATTTTAGGCAACCATTTATAAAGTTGTCGTCATTAACAACAAACGAACGAGAAAGTGAATATTTTGAAATTTAAAAACACAAGAATGAAAACATTATTGAAGGCACTATTGGTGTTTGGCGTTTTTGCCTTTTTTGCACCACAGGCAAAAGCATCTCACGTTGCAGGAGTAGATATTAGCTACCAATGTATCGGAAATGATTCTTTTAAAATTACGGTAAATGTATTTAGAGATTGTTCTGGTATTTCTGCTACACCAAACGTAAATGGTTTAACTATTTCCTCTCCTTGTGGAAATGTTACTCCAAATTTCGTTTTAATTAATCCAAACAGTCCATTGTCTAATGCCAATAACGGTACACAAGTTTCTCAACTTTGCGGTTCTGCGTTACCAAATAGTGCTTGTTCAGGTGGTCCGTTTCCTGGCATGATGCAATTAATTTTTGAAGCTATTGTTGTATTGCCCCCATGTAATTTTTGGACAATTGGTTATTCTCCGCCTTGTTGCAGAAATACCAATGTAAACCTTTCAACGGCGAGTTCTGGTGCGTATGTTCAATCTACGCTTAATAACTTAGTTGATTCTTGCAATACTGGTCCTGCATTTGCTGCTCAACCAATCCCTTATGTTTGTGCTGGTCAAGTTGTACATTATAATTTTGGCGCATTTGAGCCTGACGGCGATAGTTTAGTTTATTCATTTATCTCTGGTTTTAGCGGTGCTAACGTTCCTAATGTTTTTAACTTTCCTTATTCTGCTACTTCTCCATTAGTTGGTGCAACAATTAATTCTAAAACAGGTGAAGTAATTTTTACCCCTACTGCAACAGGAAACTTTGTTGTGATTGTAGAGGTAAGAGAGTATGATTCTAACGGAAATCTTTTAAGTACCATAATGAGAGATATTCTGTTTGTTGTTCAGATTTGCTCTAACCAACAACCAAACCCTGTTGCTCCAATTTCTAACTTTACAGGAACGGGTGCATTAATAGATTCTAACTCTGTTGAGGTATGTATTGGAGAAACCTTCACTTTTGATGTAAAAATTTGGGATCCGAATCCAAATGACTCAATTTCTTTAAAATCTAATGTTAGTTCAATTTTACCGGGTGCAACTTTTACTGTAAGTTATCCACCAAATAAAACTGATACAGTTATTGCAACAATTTCTTGGACAGCAGTTCCAGTAAATGGTTCTTATTATCCGTTCTTTATTGAGGCTAATGATAATGCGTGTCCTATTCCAGGAATATTTTATTCCACCTTTGATGTAAGAATTATCAATAGCACCATAGCATTTCCAAACCAAACTATTTGCCAGTTTTCTCAGCAAGCAACTATTGAGGCTTCAGGCGGAACTGCTTTTACATGGGCTGCATTACCCGGAGGGGATCCTATAGTAGTTGGCCCTCCAGGAGTAGGAAACTTTGCTTGTGATACTTGTAAGGTTACTCAAGCTTATCCTGCATTTACTACTTGTTATGAAGTAACAAGTAATTTATCAGGTTCTTGTAGAAATGTTGATACTGTTTGTGTTCGGGTTGCTCCAGATTATACCTTAACTTCTTCTAACGATACTTTAATTTGTTCTGTTGCTCCAATAAGCTTGTTTACAAGTTCGAACGACCCAGCTCAGAATTATAAATATAATTGGCAGCCTACAATTGGAATGACGGGAATTAAAACTCCGACCCCAACAGTTAACCCACAATCAACCACAACTTATACAGTTACAGTAGAATCCGACTCAGGTTGTATTAAGTCTGATGATGTTGTAGTTACGCTCTCACCACCTTTCCCAGCAAAAAACTTAATTAGTGCATCTGATACAATTATTTGTTTGCAGGATACAGTCAACTTAGGTGTTGTTTTAGGTGATGTTACACCAACCAAATGCGGTCCAGCAACCAATCAGTGTGTAGGAAGTACTTCAACTATTCAGGTAGGTACTGGTACTGCTACCAATTCCTTTCAAAGTTCATTTAATGGAATTCAGGGATATCCCGCACCATTTGCAGGTGACTTTGGAAGTGTTAGGCAACAATATTTATATAGAGCTAGTGATTTAGCAGCTGCAGGTGTTCAAGGTGGACAAATTACCTCCTTAGCGTTTAATATCGTTTCGAACAATGGGCCTTTGGTATATAATAATTATACAATTAAATTAGGTTGTACAGCTGGTAACTCATTAAATACAAATTGGGTTGGTGGATTAACTCAAGTTTATAATCCCAAACCAACATTTCCAAATCCAGGGTGGACAACGTTAACTTTTGATGTTCCTTTTGATTGGGATGGTAAATCAAACCTTGTTGTTGAAACTTGTTTTGATAATGGAGGTTCAGCTTCACAAAATGCAATTTCACAACATACAGTAACAGGCTATGCTTCTTGTGCTTTTCTAGGTGCTGCAGCTAATGTTTGTGGCGCATTTACACAAGATGCTCAATCTCCTATAAATAAATTACCAAACATTAGGTTTACAGTTTGTAGTGGTGTTGATCCAAATGCATTTTCGTTTAATTGGTACAATGCTGTTAATTTGGTTTCTCCTACAACTACCGCAGATCAAAATATTGATATGAGCGTTAATTTGACTTCACCAAAAAATTATAGTGTAGCCATTGCAGATACTTATAATGTATGTTTTGATACCTTAGATTTTAGAATACACGTAGTATCATCTTATGATGCTACCCCAGATTCTGCAGGTCCATTTTGTGATATTTCTCCATACTTCTTTATGACTGCTTTTACGCCATATAATATCACCACACCAGGTGGTAAATGGAGCGGGCCAGGTATTATTGATGATACTTTGGGTTTATTTGATCCAGGACCAGGTGGCGCAGGATTAGGAACTCATTGGATAAAATATAGTATTACTGGTGATGCCTGTGCGGCGGAAGATAGTATTCAGGTAAGTGTTTTACCCCCACCTGACCCAACTGTAATTACTCAAGGGCCTTTCTGCGAATTAGATACTGCAGTTATTATTCAAGGCGTAAATCCTGGTTTTATTTCCTCAAATAATCCAAATATCGCAAAAGGAATTGTGGATTCTTCAGGAATTATGAATTTTAGTTTGATTCCTAATAACTTGGATACACTTACCATAACATGGACTGCGTTTGGCTTTGCTTGTACAAATGATACCGTGGTTCAATTTCCATTAACACCACAATTTGATGCAAGAATAGCAGTTCCAGAATCTTATTGTCCTCACGATAGTGTAGTTAGGTTATTTCAAATTGATTCTATTTCTGGCGGAAATTGGACAGGAACAGGAATTGTTGATGGAAGATTAGGGCTTTTTGACCCATCTGCTTATTCAGCAGGTTCTGTTGCAACTGTTACATTAGATAGTGTTGGTCTTTGTGGAAATACAGGAACCATTCAAATTCAAATCGATACATTGCCTCAAATATCTTTCTTCTACACTCAAGGAGATGCAGGGCCATATTGTAAAGGCGATGGTTCAGTTGTTGTTTTTGGTGCTGATCCATTAAATGACCCAGATGATTTAGGTGTAGGTTCATGGAATCACTTAAATAGCTGGTTGGGTACCACAAACCCAACTACAGGTTTCTCTACCAATAATCCTTTACCAAAAGCAGGAACTCATACATCTGTTTACACCTTTACAGATTTAAATGGATGTATTAATAAGGACACAATTCAGTTTGCCATTGGAGTTAATCCTCCAAATCCTATTGGCTACACAGAGTTCTTTTGTTCAGGCGAATTTTTGAATGGCTTATTGGTTCAAGATAGTGTTCAAGACCCATTTGATACCAATAATACTTATGTATGGTACACTGATGACAAATTAACAGATAGTATTCATTCAGGGTTTTACTTCGATTCACAAGAAGTAGGAGTCTCTGATATTACTTATTTTGTTCAGCAAGTTAGCCCTGAAGGTTGTAAAAGTTCTGGTTACGGAATTGTAAAAGCACAAATAGCAGAAACTCCAGAAGTTGAGTTTACGGCTAGCACAACACAGGGAGTTGAGCCATTAATTGTAGACTTTATTAACTTAACCAATAGCAATTCTTCATCCCCTGTTAGTTATTGGGAATGGTATGTATTTGGTTTAGGAGGCGATAGAAGCTTAATTAGTAATGATGAAAATACCTCATTCGAATTCCCATATACAGAAGCCTTTAATCCTGCTCCTGGAGATAGCGGCTATGCTTCTTATACTGCTCTTCTTTATGGAAGAAATGAATTTGGTTGTTCTGATACATTTAGGTTAACCATTATTGTTGATGCCACAAGTGAATTGATTATCCCTAATATTTTTACCCCTAATGCTGATGGAATGAATGATGCTTTTGCACCAACTGTTAGCGGAATGAGAAGTTATGAAGGTATAATTTTTAATAGATGGGGAAGAAAAGTAGCAGAACTTGATTTTAGTAATCCATCTTGGGATGGGGTTGATCCACAAAGTGATGAAATTACAGATGGGGTTTATTACTATGTTATTACTGCAGAAGGAAATAATGGTACTGAATACAACGAAAAAGGAACCGTTACCCTAATTAAATAAATAAAACATGAAATCTATCCTAAAATACTTTGTTATGCTGCTTATTGTTGGTTTGGGTTTTTCCAAACCAGCTGAGGCTTCTCACGTTGCTGGGGTAGATATTTCTTATCAATGCTTGGGTAACGACTCTTTTTTAGTTACTGTAAATGTTTTTAGAGATTGTAATGGAATCAGTTGGACTGCCCCAAGTATTAATGTAACGTTTTCAAGTACTTGTGGGCAAACCTTTAATGTTACTTTACAAACAACCAATGTTGTTAATGGAACTCAAGCCGTTGGTGTAAATGTATCACAATTGTGTCCTAATTCCCTTGCAAATAGTTCTTGTAATGGAACAGGTACATTACCAGGAATGCAGTTGTATACTTACCAAGCAATTGTTGTTTTAAATCCCCCTTGTAACACATGGTCAATTGGCTATAGTCCGCCTTGTTGTAGGAATACTAATTTAAATTTAACTGCGGCATCAAGCGGGGCTTATGTATTTTCAACAATGAATAGTGTTAATGATTCTTGCAATAATTCACCTGTTTTAGCTACAAACTTCCCAAACCCTTATGCTTGCACCAATCAATTGGTTTGTTATGATTTTGGAGTTTCAGAGCAAGATGGTGATAGTTTAGTTTTTAGCTTAATAAACGCCTACACCGCAGCCAACACTCTAGCGACATATAATGTGCCAGCTTATACTGGAGCACTCCCTATTCCTGGAATAACTATAAATCCACAAACGGGTCAAATTCAATTTACTCCTACTACGGCAGGAAATTATGTTGTTACAGTTCAAGTTTGTGAGTATGATAGGCAGACAGGCTTATTGTTAGGCTGTATAATGCGTGATATGCAATTTGTTGTAGATGTTTGCGCTAACCAAGCGCCATCATTGTGTACATCTGATACTATTGCAGGATTTACGGGAAATGGAGCAAAAATAAACTCAAATACTGTTGAGGTTTGTTATGGTCAGAGTTTTAGCTTTAATATTATTGTTGTAGATCCAGATCCAAATGATTCATTAACAGCAGTTTCAAATGTTACTTCAATTTTACCTGGTTCAAGTTTTATTTTAAACCATTATAACGGAGGTGACTCTCTAGTAATTACTGTTTCTTGGACAGCTACAATTGGCGCTAATCCTTTTAACACGTTTAATGTCCAAGTTAGTGATCAAAATTGCCCAATTACTGCTACCAACTCTGCTACATTTAATGTTAAAGTAGTTCCTAGTACTTATGCTGGAGTAGATCAGTACATTTGCAAGGGGCAGGGCTCTGCTCAGCTTAATGTTATTGGTGGAAGTGGTTTTGTTTGGACTCCCTTACCAGGAGGAACTCCAAATTCACTTTCATGTACCCAATGTTCAAACCCAATTGCTTCTCCATTAACCACAACCGATTATCAAGTAGTAAGTAATTTAAGTTCAAGTTGCAAAAACACAGATACAGTTAGAATTTGGGTTTCTGAAAATTTTGATATTGCAATGCCTTCAGATACTACAATTTGCTTTAATGATTCTACATTACAATTATTTGCAATACCAAGTAGGCCAAATAAAACATACTCATATGAATGGTTTCCTAAAGGATTTATTGATTATGACACCGCTCAATTTCCTTTTGCAACTCCAATTATTTCAAAAAACTATTATGTTGAAGTAATTTCAGATTCGGGTTGTGTTAAAAGAGATACAATGACTTTGGGTGTTTCACCTCCATTTCCTAGTGCAATTTCAATTTCTACGAATAACGGTTTAGCATGTTCAGGGCTATCAACAGTATTAGACCTTAGTTTAGGTGCATCTCCAACAAGTTGTGGTGTTGCAACCTCTCCTTGTATTGGCCCATCATTTACCTCAACTGTAGGAACAGGAAATAATCCGAATACAACTAGTGGTGCTGGTGTTGCAGCATGGCCAACAGCATATGGAAACTCTGAAAGTAACTCTAGACAACAGTTCTTGTACAGGGCTAGTGAGCTAACTGCACAAGGTATGGCAGCAGGAAAAATTACAGGCTTAGCATTTGATTTAATTTCAAATAATGGTGCCGCAACTTATTATGGCTATACCATAAAAATGGGTTGTACATCAGCATCAACTTTAACCAATTGGGTATCTGGTCTTTCAACCGTTTTTAATGGCAAAACAATTAATGTATCTACCCCTGGTCTTCAATATCACCCTTTTGATAATATTTATGAATGGGATGGTACAAGTAATGTTGTGGTTGAAATTTGTTTTGCAAATCCTGGGGTTCCTACTCAGAATGCTGTTGTAAAAAGAACCAATCCTGGTTTTAACAGTGCTATTTATTTTGCTTCTAGCAATCAAGCAGCCTGTAACTCAACCTTTTTATCATCACCTCCTTTGCAAATGAGGCCAAATACTTTCTTCGATTATTGTTTAGCTCCTGATACTTTAGCTTATACATATAAATGGTTCCCTTCTGCAGGTCTTTCTGATACTACAAGTATGAGTCCGTCGGCTTCTGTATCAGCTACAACTACTTATTACGTTTTAATAGAGGATACCTTTAATGCCTGTTATGATACTGCGGATATTACCTTAAACATTGCTAACATTAATGCTGGAAATGATACGGCAATTTGCCCAACAGATACTTTACAGTTAAATGCTGTGGCGACAGCATCCTGCCCAGGTTCAGGCTCATTTTTGTGGGTTAATGCAATTAATGGAGGACCGGCAGTTGGTCTGTCAAATGATTCTATTCCTAACCCATTTGTAAATATTTCCGGTACAGAATCTTTTGCTGTTTCTTTTGCAGATAATTGTGGATGTACCGTATATGATACAATTACCATTTCGTTAGGTCAAGTTGGTATGCCTCAAATTACAAGAACTGACCCTGATTGCGGAATTGATAATGGATCCTATATTTTTAATTTAAATGGAGGTTTTGAACCATATCGCTTTACCATAGATGGCGGGCAAACTTATCAATTGGCCGATAGCCTTTTTGATAGTTTAGCCATAGGCTCTTACACCTTATTTGCCATTGACTCTTTAGGTTGCCCGTCTGATACAATTATCGACTCATTGTTTAATGTAGGAGCACCTATTTTAGATAGTATTAGGTTAACTAATGTAAATTGTTTTAATATTCCTGATGGAACTGTTGAAATATTTGCTTCAGGTGGCACAGGCGGTTTAAATTATAGTATAGATTCAGCATTATCTTTTCAAGCAGGTAATTTCTTTAATGGCTTAGCAGAAAGTAGCTATCAAATAATTTTACAAGATGCCGATTCGTGTCGAAACTTTGCCACTCCATTTCAAATTACTCAACCAACTGCATTAAATTACAATTTCAGCGCCTTTAACGATACTTGTTACCAACTAGGTGATGGGTATGCTATCGCCCAAGCTTTTGGAGGAACTCCTCCTTATGCCTTTAACTGGAGCTCTTCTAGTCAAGGTGATACAATTGAATTAAAATTATCTGCAGGAAATTATGCCTTGGTTATTTCAGATTCTAACAATTGTTCAGTTGATACAAATTTTGTAATAAATGAGCCTGAAGAAGTTAGAATTGACTCAATTTTTACAACTGATATTACCTGTTTTGGTTATAATAATGGAAAGATTGAAATATTTGCCTCAGGAGGAGACTCTATTTTTAGGTATAGTATTGATAGCGGAATAACGTATCAATCTGGTTTACAGTTTGATTCATTAGCTCCAGGCTTTTACAACCTTACTTTAATTGACCAATCATTATGCAGAGTAGATTCATTTGCTGAATTGATTGAGCCGCCAGTTGTTGAAGTTGTTACTAACATAGACTCTGTTAAAATTTGTGTAAGTACTTGTACCGACTTAATTGCCACCGCCTCAGGAGGAAATGGTGGAGCATATACTTATGCATGGAGTCCAAATATTGGAACAGGACCAATTAAAAATATATGTCCTGATGAGAATATTATATACGCCGTTTATGCCTACGACCAGGAAAATTGTGTTTCGGAAATACAAAGAATAAAAATTGAATTGTTCGATTCATTAGATGTACTAATTCCTGAAGATACTTTCTTTTGTTATGGTAACTCTTTGCCTTTAGATGCTGTTGGAATTGGAGGAAATGGTTTGGGTTACAATTTTGAGTGGACTCCTTATCAAGGGTTGAATAATCCAAGAATTCCAAACCCAATTGCATTTCCTGATACTACATCCACTTACACTTTAACAGTGTGGGATAATTGTGGTAGTCCTGAAATGAATAAAGAAATTTTAATTGAAGTATATCCAATACCACAAATAGATTTTGCCTTAGATACCACTGCCGGTTGTGAACCATTACGATTAAACCTTTACAATAATTCAACACAACAGTATGATTGCTGGATTAATTATGGAACAGGTGAGTTAATACAGGCTTGTGGTACCGCAGAATTAGAATATACAACTGCAGGGAAATATGATATAACAGTAAATGTTACTTCTAAAGAAGGTTGCGAGAATGGTAAAACTATTGAGAATATGGTAACGGTTTATCCAAAACCGCTTGCTAGTTTCACAATGTCTCCACAGCCAACGACTGTATTATTAACAGAGTTAGAGTTTACGGACCTTTCGGAGGGAAAAGTTATTTCAAGAAATTGGAACTTTGGAAGCTTTGGTTCTTCTGAAGAATTAAATCCAAGATTTGAATTTCCTGATGATGATTCAGCCTCTTACCCAGTAAGGTTAAAAGTTATTACCGATAAAGGTTGTATTGATGATACAATCAGGCAGGTTATCATAGGTCAAGAATATGTGATGTACGTTCCCACTGCTTTTACACCAAATGGCGATAATTTAAATGATTTGTTTTTACCTGCTAGCACAGGAGTAAATGCCGATGATTTTACCTTTATGATATTTGATCGATGGGGCAAAAAAATATTTGAATCAAAAGAGAAGACTCATGGTTGGGACGGAACAAATATTGATTCAGGTGAACCAGCACCTGCTGGAATTTACGTTTGGAAATTGGTAGTAGGGGATTATTCCTTAGAAAAAGAACGCCATGAATATATGGGTAACCTTATGCTAATGCGCTAATTTCATGAGAAAGCTTATAACCTTAATTTTCATTGTTTTATTTTCTGTCACTTTTAATAAAAAAGTTGAAGCATCTCACGTTGCAGGAGTTGATGTAACGTATCAATGTTTAGGAAATGATTCTTTTCTTATAACTGTTAATGTATTTAGAGATTGTTCTGGTGTAGGTTGGTCTGCCCCTTCAATTACAGTTCAATTAACAAGTACTTGTGGTCAAACGTTTAATGCCACTTTAAATACAATAAACACAACTGGCCCAAATGGAACACCTGTAGGTATTAATATTTCTCAACTTTGTCCCAATGCTTTAAACTTAAGTTCCTGTAACGGCGGTAGCTTGCCAGGTATGCAATTGTATCAATATCAAGGAATAGTAGTATTAAATCCTCCATGCAATACATGGACAATAGGCTACACACCGCCTTGTTGTAGAAATAACAATAATATACTCAACCTTACAAATGCATCCTCAGGTACCTTTGTTTTTGCTACTCTAAATAGTCAAAATGATTCGTGCAATAACTCACCCTCGTTTTCTACAAATTTCCCAAACCCCTACGCATGTGTAAACCAGCAGGTTTGTTATGATTATGGAGTAACTGAGCAAGATGGAGATAGCATGGTGTATAGTATTATATCTGCTTATACTGGTTTAAATGTTCAGGCTGGATACAATGCCGGTTATTCAGCAGGAATTCCTATTCCGGGAATTACAATAAATCCTCAAACTGGAAAATTGCAATTTACCCCAACTGCTGCAGGAAATTATGTAGTTGTTGTTCAGATATGTGAATATGATCGGCAAACAGGTTTACTTAAAGGTTGTGTTATGCGTGATATGCAATTTGTTGTTGATGTTTGTGCCAATCAAGCACCATCTCTTTGTACTTCAGATACCATTGCGAACTTTTCTGGAAATGGAGCAATTATTAATAACAATACTGTAGAGGTTTGTTATGGCCAGAACTTTAGTTTTGATGTAATTATTACCGATCCAGATCCTTTTGATTCTTTAACCGCAGTATCAAATATTACTTCAATTTTACCAGGGGCAACAATGACCTTGAACCACGCACCTGGGGGTAATCCACTTACTGTTACTTTTTCTTGGACAGCTACTATAGGTGCAAATCCATTTAATTCATTTAACCTGCAGGTATCAGATCAAAACTGTCCAATTACTGCTACAAATACAGCTGTATTTAATGTAAAGGTTGTGCCTAGTACATATGGGGGCCCAGATCAACAAATTTGTAAAGGTGCTCAAACTGCAACTTTATCAGCCATAGGAGGCTCTCAATTTACGTGGACTGTTGTGAGTGGGGATATTAATTCTTTAAGTTGTTCAAATTGTGCAACAACAGTTGTTTCACCTAATACTTCAACACTTTATCAAGTTGCAAGTAATTTAAGTCAATCATGTAAAAGTATAGATTCGGTTCTGGTTTTAGTTTCTCAAAATTATTCTTTGAATATGAGTAACGATACCCTAATTTGTTTTAATGACTCTACAATTCAAATAGGAACATATCCAACCATAAATAGAGTTTTTTCCTATCAATGGACACCATCGGGAAAACTTGATTTTGATACAATCCAACAACCTTTGGCAACTCCGGTAAGTAATACAATATATAATGTCACTGTAACTTCAGATTCTGGTTGTATAAAAACTGGAAGTGTATCTGTAAATACTACATTACCTTTTCCAAATTCAATTACAGCATCAACCACATCTGGTGATTCGGTTTCTTGCCAAGGCGTACCATTTGTTTTAGATGCAAAACTTGGAGCGGCACCTGCAGGGTGTGGAATTAGTGCAAACCCATGTTCTGGTTTAACGATAGACAAAACTGTTGGCTCAGGTTCATTAACCAATGCTGTTTCAGGAAATGCAGCATCAAATGCTTGGCCATCGCCATATTCTAACTCTGAAAGGAGCGCAAGACATCAATTTATTATAAGCAAAAGTGAATTAAGTTCAAATGGAATTTCAGCAGGAACAATAAGCTCCTTGGCCTTTTATGTTCAGATTTTATCTGGTACAGCTATTTATGAAAATTTCGAGATAAAATTAGGTTGTATTCCTGATTCTACATTTACGTTTAATCCACAATCAGGCTCCTTTTGGAAACAAGGGCTAACAACTGTTTTTAGTCCTAAAACTGTTAATTTAGCTACAAACTGGAATGTACATCAATTTGATAATCTTTATGATTATGATGGACAATCACATTTAATTGTAGAAGTATGCTTTAATAACCCAGGAGCTACTACCTTAAACTCACAAGTTAGATATTCTAATACTTCTTTTAATTCAAGTCTTTTCTTTTATTCAAGCACTGTAACTGCATGTGGAAATAATAATTTATTATCTCCACCTGTCCCTAGAAGACCAAATATGAAATTTGGGTTTTGCGGAGGTCCAAACCCTGCAGGATATAAATATCAATGGTGGCCTTCAACCGGATTAGATGATGATACTTTAAAAAACCCAACAGCTACTTTAACTGATTCAATTACTTATTATTTAGCAGTTAAGGACACTTCTGAAAAGTGTTTTGATACATCGAAAATCAAATTGTTTTTAACCACGTTGGAGAAAAGTCAAGACACAGCTATATGTCCTAATATTCCTTTCCAGTTGTTTGCTACAGGAAATACTTCTTGTGCAGGAGTTGCGACTTACCAATGGACACCGGCTAATTTGGTTAATAATCCATCAGTTGCAAATCCAATTGCTTCTATAACACAAACAACTTGGTTTACTGTAACTTTTCAAGATCAATGTGGCTGTACTATTACAGATAGTATATTGGTTACAAAAAAAGAAATAGACTCTTTGGGTGTAATAAAAACTGTTCCAACTTGTGGTTTGTTAAACGGAGCTTATTTATTTAAACCTGTGGGTGGCGATTCACCTTATCAATTTAGTATTGATAGTGGAAGTAACTATTTTAATGATTCTATTTTTTCGGGACTAAACAATGGTTATTATGATGTTTTGATTAAAGATGCCTCAGGTTGCTTTACATACAAGTTAGATACGTTGCAAAATACAGCTCCAATAATAGACTCAATAAAAACTGAAAACTTAAGTTGTTTCGAGAGTCAAGATGGTGAGGTTATGGTTTATACAACTGGGGGTAATTTACCACTTTCATTTAGTGTAAATGGTGGAACTTCATATGGAGCAAATGATACAATATCAAATTTACCTTTCGGAATTAAAAATATTATTGTTAAAGCTTCTGATGGTTGTGAAACAGCGCCCCAGCAAAGGCTGCTTACCCAACCTAATTTATTAGAATTTGATTTGAATGAAAATGTAGTTAGTTGTTTCGGATACAACGATGCTAGAATTGCCGTTTCGCCAACAGGAGGCACAAAGCCTTATGCTTATGCATGGAACACCATTAATGGTGTAGATTCAATTGCAGATAGTCTGGCTACAGGTAATTACTCAGTTAGTATAACCGATGCAAATAATTGCCTAGTAGATACTAGTTATTTTGTTGATGAACCAACTAAATTAACTTTAGATTCAATGGGCTTTAAACCAATTACTTGTAATGGATATGAAAATGGAATTATTAGTTTGTTCATAACGGGTGCAAATGGAGGTTATATTACAAGTATAGACTCAGGTAAAACTTATTTGCCTATTACTGTTTACGATTCTGTAGCTCCTATACAATACTTTTTAGTAATAAATGATTTTAAAGGCTGTACCTATGACACTTCATTCTCTATAACAGAGCCAGATCCGCTAATTATCAATCCAATATTTGATACAACCACAATTTGTGTGAGTAATTGCCTTGATATTTCAGCACCTTACACGGGCGGGAATCCTGGAAAAGTTACCTATTTCTGGACTCCAAATTATACAGATTCATCTAGTTTCAATTACTGCCCAGCTGAAAATTCCAAATTTATTGTATATGCAAAAGACTCAAGAAACTGTGTTTCTAACCTTGAAGAAATGCAGGTGCTTCTTTATGATTCGCTAAGAGTTACAACTACAGGAGATACCAATATTTGCGAAACATTTGGTTTACCTATTGAAGCTTTTCCAACTGGTGGAGACGGCAATGGTTTTAATTATGAATGGACACCTTATCCAGGACTAAATAACCCAAAAATAAAGCAACCTTTTGCAAATCCTTCTCAAAACACCACGTATAAAATTGTTATTACTGATAATTGTGGATCTCCAGCTGTTGAAGATACTTTAAGAATAATTGTTAATCCAAATCCACAAGTAGCATTTTCATCTGATGAAACAGAAGGATGCCAGCAACAGCTTATTTATTATTCAAACGATTCGGATATTGGTTTTGATTGCTTGTGGAATTTTGGAGATGGAACATCCATAAACGCATGTAATATAATAGCCCACCCTTATGTTGAACCAGGTTTTTACGATGTTAAATTAAGGGTAATTTCCTCTGGAGGTTGTAGCGATAGTTTAACCAAAGAGCGGTTTATTAAAATTTATCCAAACCCAATTGCAGATTTTATAATGAATCCGCAACCAGCTACATTACTTGATCCTGAAGTTGAGTTCACCGATATTTCAGTTGGTAATATTTATGAATGGAATTGGAACTTTGGAAGTTTTACTACATCTGAAGAAGAAAGCCCAAAAATTATGTTCCCTGTAGATGACTCAGGCTCATATCCTGTTAGACTTAAAGTTACTACTAGAGATGGTTGCGTTGATGATACAGTTAAATATGCTTTAGTAGATGTTAATTTAATGATATACGCTCCTAAGGGCTTTACTCCAAATGGAGATGGCCTAAATGATGTGTTTTTTCCTCAAGGAACTGGCCTCGATCAACAAGAGTTTGAATTTCTTATTTTCGATAGATGGGGTAAAGTACTTTTTCAAACCAAAACAATTGGAGAATCATGGAATGGTAACCTACCCTCAGGAGACCCTGCACCTGTTGGTGTATATGTTTGGAAATTAAACGTTGGTGATTATACCTCAAACCGGCGCCGCCATGAAGTTATTGGAAATATTTCGCTGATGCGATAATTTTTTGTAACTTTCTTTCACTCTTATTCGTCTTACCATAAATTAGCCTAAAATAGAGTGACTATATCTGAGTACAATACATTAGTAGATCTTCATGCAGATGGCCTTTATAGGTTTATGCTTAAGAAAAGTGCTGACCAAGATGAAGCAAAGGATTTGGTTCAAGAAACTTTTTCTAAAGTATGGGTAAAACGAGAAAATGTAGCTTTCGAAAAAGGCAAATCATATTTATTTTCAACTGCTTTTAATACGTTTATTGATTATACTAGAAGACAAGCAAAGTTTGGAGAATATGACGAAACGAAATTCGAAACTAAGTCTGAGTCGAATCATCATTCAGATTTAAAAGAAGTAATTGAGGAGGCTTTGCAAAGGTTACCCGATATTCAAAAAACAGTTTTGCTTTTAAGAGATTATGAAGGTTATGATTATGCAGAAATTGGAAAAATCACCGATCTTTCAGAGTCCCAGGTTAAGGTTTATATTTTTAGAGCAAGAAAAGAAATGAAAAAATACTTAGTTAGTATTGATTTAGTAATATGAAAGAAAATCAAATAAATATCAATAATTACGAAGCATGGTTGCTTGATTATTCTGAGGGAAACCTAAGTAAAAATCAAACCTTAATGCTCACTAATTTCATGGAAAATCATCCAGAATTTAAAGATGATTATGAAATGGTATTTGATTTAGATTTTTTAGATGCTATTATTTCTAATGATAATCAGAAGCTAACTACAAGACAAAAGGAATCGCTAAAGTTTAAAACTACATCAACTATAAGTGAAAATAATTACGAAGACTTTTTAATTGGAAACCTTGAAGGCCTTTTATCAGAAACTGAAAAAGCTGAATTAAAACAGTTTGTAAGTAATAACCCAATCGCATTTAAAGATCAAACAGTTTTTCAAAAAACTGTTTTAATTCCTGATTCAGATGTTATTTATCAAAATAAAAATGAATTAAAAAAGTCAGCTCCAATAATTCTTTTGTTTTCTAATAATTATTTAAGATTTTCTGCGGCTGCTAGTATTCTTCTATTAATAAGTTTTTATTTTTTTAATACCAGAAATACTGATATTCTTTTAAAATTAGCAGATAATAAAGTAGCAATAACTAAACCTACTGACTCAACATCCAAAGAGGTAAGCCCCATAAAGGAGATAGAACCTATAGATCACAAAATACTGCTTCCGAAAACTGAAAATGGTGTTTCAAATAAAGCGTTAAAAGTGCCTGGCGCAAACCCTGAGGGCAAACAAATTGAATTAAAAAGGCAACGAATACAAAAGCTAAAATTAAAGGAAAACCCAAGTCAGATATATTTTTACTATGAAGATTCACAAATTGCCTTTGTTGAATTAACTCCTGAGGTGATTCCTTCGATAAATTATTTCCCCAATGAGGAATTGGCTGAAGCTAAACCTAAAAGCAATGAGTTTCAAACTATAAATGAAGCTATAGGAAAAGAAATTGATAGCCGATTATTTAACACTGAAGAGCCACCTAAAGAGGGTAGACTTATGGCTGCAGCAAATAAACTATTAGGAAAAGTATTTGATTCAGAAATAATTATGACCCAAGATACCACTTCAAAAAAGAATGAACTTGTAGCGTTTTATTCTCCTTTTTTCGAAATTGAAAGAAAAAAATAAGTTAGCCAGTAACATTTTTTTACTCCACTCCGTCTTATAATAAAATCGACAAAATGAAAACAAAAATCACATTATTACTCGCAGTTTTCTTTATTTCTTTAGGAACTATAAAAGCTCAAGAAACACAAGATAACGACACAACCAAAATTGTAATTAAGGGAAAAAAGATTCTTATTATCGATGACGATGAAAACGCCAAAGTTATTATTGATGGTGAAGAATTTAACGAAGATGGAAAGAAGGGCGATAAGGGAAATAGTGGAGAAATTACATACTTTAAAGGAGTTTATTTAGGGATAGGAGGCCTTAGAAACTCTAAGGGTGCATTAAACTTAGACCCAAGTCAAATTGAGTTAAATTATGCCCGCTCTTTTAACATGCAGGCAAACTTATTCGAAAAGTCTATCCCCTTAATTAAAGAATACGTAAAAATATCTACTGGAATAGGTTATAACTTTAATTCCTATGCAATTGCTAATGATGTTGACTTAATTAAAGGAGCAAATGAATTATTAGAGATTGAAAATGTAGGGATTAATTATGATAAAAATAAGCTAAGGATTGGTTATATAACAGTGCCGTTAATAATAGGTTTAAGTACAACTCAGTTTCAAGAAAAAGGATTGAAAATTGCCGCAGGTATCCAAGGTGGTTACAGAATTCAGGGAAACATAAAAAGAAAATATGAACAGGGTGGAGAAACCTTTAAACCAAAGTATAAGTCAGATTTTTATTTAAATGATTTTACCTACAGTGCAATTGCAAGAGTTAGCTTCGATAATATTATGGTTTATGCAGAATATGGATTACAACCTTTGTTTAAAATTGGAAGAGCAGCAGAAATTTACCCATTTTCTATAGGAATTAGGTTGGTAGATTTTAATTAATCTTTTTGGTAACCAAAAAGAAAAAAGGAATTAAAAAAAGCAAAAAAAGTAACCCCAATTTGAGTTTCTAGGGTATCTTCAGATAAAAAAGAAACCAAGCTTATAACCAAAAACCCCAAATAAGGATACCAAAAAGATGACTTGGGAAAAAAGAAAAGAGGATAAAAAAGGGTGGTTAAAAACCAAATAAACCCTAAAAACCCGAAAGCAATAAAAATTGTAAAATATTGGTTGTGCGCTCGCAACCAATATTTTTTTTGTAATTGTGTTTTTATTTCTTCGTAAGCAGAATAAAATGATTTTTTCAAATCACCTGTGCCAACACCAATTAGTGGGTTTTGTTTTGCAATTACATAACCGGCCTTCCAAAACTCAAGGCGCTGCATTACGCTATTACCACCAGGGTTTCCACCTTTATAATAGTGGTCAAATTCCCATAAAATTTTATATAGCCTAGCGTTTATTCCTGTTTGGGTAGGAAAACGGTAATTGGTTACACCTTTTTCAATTAATTTTATTTCATCAGCCTTTAAGCTTCCAATGCCAACTTTATCTTTTGATAGTCCCTTTGATGCTAAATATCTAATTAAAGTTGCATGAAGGGGTTGCCCTTTTTTGTCAATTGCATCAAAATCAATATTGCTTTTTTCATTCCAACCTACTTTTAATTCATTCCAAGAAACTTTTATCCAAACATAATTTCCATTCTCTAATTCTTTTCTGTTTAAGTTATTATAATACTCCTCCCCTGCAATTGAATGAGATTCAATATTAAGAGATTCAATAGCCGGTACATTAAAGCTTTGATTCCATTCTATAACAATTGGGAAAAAGAGTAATGAGGGAATAAGGAGAAAACTGCAAATTGCCAACCCTTTAAGTATTTTGCTTTTTAGATAAAAAATTCCTAATAAGCTAAAGGTAACTCCTAAGGCTCCAAGCACAACAATTCCGGTAATTGATTCGAAAATGAATAGAAAAAACAGCAGCCAAGTTATTAGCCCGGCTAAAGTATATTGAATTTTTTTTGTCGAAAATGAAATTCCAATTGCAGCTAAAAAAATCACCAAACAAATCATTAAAGAAAACCTGATGTGTGATATAAAGATTGAAATTTTTCTTGTATCAGTAATAATATCTGAGAAAATACCACTTAGTTTTATTGTACTTGCCAATGTGCCAAACACAACAGACGCAGCAAAAAAGCCTAATAACCAAAATGTTTTCTTTAAAGAAAATTTATGCGATGTAGATAAAATTATTGGTAAGGCTAATAATGGAAGTTTAATTCTTAAATCTTTTAGCGCATAATTAAAATCTTCGGTATAAGCCAAGCCTAATACATGCAAGAAGAAAAGTGAGGTAACAACAACGGCCAAACGATTGCTGAAAAAGGTTTTAAACTTTAGAATTGGATTCCCCCATAGTAGCCAATTAAATACCAATATGAGCTGCGCAAGACTTAACAAAAACTTAGAAAGCGGTAAAGCAATTACCAACAAAAAAAGTGCAAATTCATGCACTTTTTGGTGTATTATTTCCCTTGTAACAGTCAAATGAGTAAAGGTTAATCTTTTTTGGCGAAGGTGCCTGCTAAAATACTATCAAACATTTGTTTGTTTTTCAGCACCTCCAAAGCTTTAGCAATATCAAGGTCATATTTTAATTCGCTTTCTACTCTTCCACTCTGGTAGTAATATCTTGAAATAACTTCATTTTCGATTATTCTAGAAATTTCATTTTTAAATTTATCTACGTCATCAGCCTTGTTGTGCATTAATTCACTTTCTAAAGAAGAAAACTCATCTTGCAAATTAGTATGTACCTTTTCTTCGCTAGCTGCTTCTTTTAAGTCTTTTAAAAGCTTTTCCGTTTTGGTAGTGTAATCGTAATCTTTTGTTTTTATGAATTCTTTAAACTCTGCATAATCATTTTCAGTAAATACAAATTCGTAAGGTTTTTTAATTGAATCTTTCTTTGAGCGGTACAACGTGGCAAAGTCAAAAATTATCTGTTTCCCCAATAAACTGTAGGTAATATTTGCAAAATTTTCGCTTTCTACTTTTACGTCTGGTTCTATTCCACCACCGTCATAAACAGGCCTACCGTTTGAGGTTTTAAACTCAGATTTTAAAGAGTCTGGAATTTCTCCAGCTTTTCCCCTGTCATCTTTATTCGAATAATCAAGTTTTTGAATACATCTTCCACTAGGAATATAATATTTTGCTACTGTAACCTTTAGTTTGGAGTTGTAGCTTAATGACCTTGTTTGTTGAACCAAACCTTTTCCAAAAGATTTTCTTCCAATTACAACAGCTCTGTCTAAATCTTGCAAAGCGCCCGATACTATTTCAGATGCAGAGGCAGACATTTCGTCAATTAATACAGTTAAAGGAATTTCTTTGTCTAAAGGTTCGTTCAATGCCTTATGAACCCTGTCCCATTGAGTAACTTTTCCTTTTGTAGAAACTACATTTTGGCCTTTGTCCACAAAAAAGTTTACAATATTTACAGCTTCATTTAACAGTCCTCCACCGTTTCCCCTTAGGTCTAAAATCATTTTATCCATGCCTTGCTCTTTAAGGTCCTTGTAGGCATCTTTTAATTCTTTACTTGCAGTTTGTGTAAATCCAGTTAATTTAATGTAACCTGTGTTATTTTCTAGCATTCCGTAATACGGAACATCTTTAATTTTTACATCTTCTCTAGTAAGTTGAACATCAAAGCTCTTATCTTGAACGGGTCTGTAAATTGAGAGCATTAAATTGGTTTTTGCTGCTCCCTTTAGTAGTTTACTTACTTCATCTGTTTTGTAACCTGTAATTTCTTTCCCATCAATTTTTTCAATAATATCACCAGCCCAAAGACCTGCTTTTTGCGCAGGAAATCCTTCGTATGGCTCTGCAACTATAATAAGGCTATCTTTTTTTCTAATCATAGACCCAATTCCACCATACTCTCCGGTGGTCATAAATCGGTAATCTTCTATATCTGATTCGGGATAAAAATTGGTGTATGGGTCAAGAGACTTTAACATAGCATCAATGCCAGTTTTCATTAGTTCTCCTGGTTTTGTTTCATCAACGTAATAAATATTCAGCTCTTTAAAAAGAGTGGCAAAAATGTCTAGATTTTTAGATATTTCGAAATAAGAATCTACATAACCTACTGAAAATAAGGTTGTAGATGCTAGAAATAATCCAATTATAAGGGCTTTAAATTTTCTTGTAAAATTTTTCATATCACTTTTGCTTCAATATGCTTTTGCAAACGTTGTAAAAGTAGCAATATTTTAGGCGAAAGGTCTTTGTACAGTAGTATTTCATTGCTTTGGTAATAAAGCATTAAATGGCAGGTTAATTCATTGTTGTGAACTAGCTCTTTTAAAATGCTATTATTTTTTCTGTAAACTTCCTTAATCCTTCTTTTCACCAAATTTCTTTTGGTGGCTAATTTTACCTTTTTTTTAGGTACGGTAATTCCGGCTTTTAATTCTGCAGCAGCGTTAGTGCTAATTTTAAAAACGAGTCTAATTGGGTCCTCATAAAATGATTTGCCATTTTTAAAAACATCTTCTATGGATTTTTTACTCTTTAATCTATCAGATTTAGAGTAGCTATTTTTATGGATAGGCAATCCCTATTTTTTGTTTTCCTTCTTAACATAACTCTCAATAGCCATTGTCATAGAAGGAGCATTTGGCATTGGTGCAGCAACATCAATATTTAGTTTACTGTCTGTGGCAGCTTGTTGTGTTGTGGGGCCAAAAACAGCAATTCGGGTATTTTCTTGCTTAAAATCAGGAAAATTCTTGTAAAGTGATGCAATTCCTGAAGGGCTAAAAAACACCAACATATCGTATTTAATGTCTTTTAAGTCAGAAAGGTCACTACAAACAGTTCTGTAGCAGACTGCTTTTGTATAGTTAATTTTAGCGTTATCTAAGTGAAAAGGAATTTCATCTTTAATAAGGTCAGAACAAGGTAATAAAAACTTCTCTTTATTATGTTTTTTAATAACTTCCATTAAATCGCTGAAAGTTTGTTTTCCGTTAAAAATTTTTCTTTTTCGGTAAACAACATATTTCTGAAGATAATAAGCTGTAGCTTCAGAAATACAGAAATATTTCATACTATCTGGAACAGTAAACCTCATTTCTTCTGCCAACCTAAAAAAATTATCTACAGCATTTCGGCTTGTTAAAATAACAGCTGTATGGCCATTTAATGCAGCTTTAGTGGAAGACCTAAATTCTTGTGCGGCTATTCCTTCAACATGAATAAATGGTCTAAAATCTATTTTGAGTTTATACTTTTCTGCCAAATCAAAATATGGAGACCTCTCAGTTTCTGGCTTTGGTTGCGATACTAAAATTGACTTTACTTTCAAGGTAATTAAGTTTGAAATGGTTAATTTTTGTTCTATCCAATAAGGGCTTTAAACAAAATTGCCAAAGGAGCAATTTCGAGCGTGCAAATGTATAAAATAATGTATTGCACAGGAGCTAAGTTTGTTTGCCAACCTATAAAAATTGATTTTGCTATTCTTAAACCAAAAATTATTGCATAAATAGAAAATCCTATAAGTAAGAATACTTTTCTAACTTCAAGAAATCCGAAGCTAGAAAATATTACAGGGAGAATTAATAATAGTGCCAAAACTTTAGTACTAATAAGCATGTTAAAAGTATACCGGTCAATGGTTTCTGATTCCTTAAATAATATGTTTGAAACAAAGAGAGCAATTGATTTTGTGAAAAATAGTATGGGCACAGCAAAAGCTATAAATAAAAACAATTGCCAACTTACTTTTATTCCAAAATCAGCTGCAAAAAGATTAATACCATTAAATATTAGAATAGAAGTAGCTATAAAATAAATTGAAAATAGCCTTAGGTTTTGTGAGTTTAAAAAAGACTCTTCTTCTCTTAACAACTGGTCAAAAAATCTATTGCTTACCAAAAGGTTGAAAAACTGATTTATTTTTTTGTTTTTGAATGGTTTAACCCAAATTAGCAAGATAAATATTAGCAATAAAGGGAAGATTAAAAAGTCGAAATCGAGTCTGTTATTTTTTAACCCTGTAATTCCATTTATTTCTTGTTTTGAAGATGAATACAAACTCCAATTGATTTGGGAGTTTTGTTTAGCATCAAGGTTTGATTCTACTTTTGAAAAGTTGACTTTTTTATTGTTTGAGTTTGTCTTAAAGGTTTCATTTTTAGGTAAGGTTTGTTGAATTATTGGTAAAGGGGCTAAAGCATCATTTTCTATAACAAAAATCGCTGTATCGGTAATTTCTTTTATTACCGTATCGGTTTGGTTACTGTCGGGAAAAGAAATAAGTGAATCCTGAAACATTAAAACTTTAAAATTTTTAATTGCAAAAGTAACTGCTGAAAAGGAATAGCTACATTTGCGGCAAAATTAATTTCATGGCTGCTGATAGATTCCAATCCCACGATTTTTATCAAATTGACGAACTTTTTACTGATGAACAAAAGTTAGTAAGAGACTCGGCAAGAGAATGGTTAAAAAAAGAAGTTTCGCCCATAATTGAAGATTATTATGAAAGGTCTGAATTTCCAAAACAAATTTTACCTGGTTTAGCTTCTATTGGTGCTTTTGGGCCATATATTCCAGAAGAATATGGCGGCGCAGGGTTAGATCAAATTACATACGGCTTGTTAATGCAAGAGTTGGAAAGAGTTGATTCTGGAGTTCGCTCAACGGCATCAGTTCAAAGTTCATTGGTGATGTATCCTATTTACAAATTTGGTTCAGAAGAACAACGTAAAAAATACTTACCCAAATTGGCTGCTGGCGAAATGATTGGCTGTTTTGGTTTAACTGAACCAGACCATGGTTCAAACCCAAGCGGTATGGTTACCAATTTTGTGGATAAAGGAGATCACTATCTTTTGAACGGAGCCAAAATGTGGATTTCCAATTCTCCATTTGCTGATATTGCAGTGGTTTGGGCAAAGGATGAAACAGGTAGAATTCATGGTTTAATTTTAGAGCGAGGCATGGAGGGTTTTTCTACTCCCGAAATTCATGGAAAATGGTCGTTAAGAGCTTCAACAACAGGCGAACTTGTTTTTGATAATGTTAAGATCCCAAAAGAGAATTTATTACCAGGAAAATCTGGTTTGGGTGCTCCTTTAAGCTGTTTAGATTCAGCAAGGTATGGTATTGCTTGGGGTGCAATTGGTGCAGCCTTAGATTGTTATGATGCCGCAGTAAGATATTCGAAAGAACGCATACAATTTGATAAACCAATTGGCTCATTTCAATTAATTCAGAAAAAGTTAGCCGAAATGTTAACTGAAATTACCAAAGCTCAGGTTTTAACTTGGCGCTTAGGGGTTTTAAGAAACGAAGGCAGAGCAACCACAGCACAAATATCTTTGGCTAAAAGAAATAATGTTGATATGGCACTTGCAGTTGCTCGTGAGGCAAGACAAATTCACGGCGGCATGGGAATTACAAACGAATACCCAATTATGAGGCACATGATGAACCTAGAATCTGTAATTACATATGAAGGAACACATGACATCCATTTACTCATTTTGGGCCATCACATTACTGGTTTACAGGCTTTTAAGTAAATTATTGTCTGTAAATCAGCAACTTAGTAAATAATTAGATTTTTGGTTTTTTCGTAAATTGGCAACTCTTTTAGATTAAAGATTGTTACTATACAAAAACCCATTTATGTCAAAATATTTTTTGAAGGCTTTGTTGCTTTCTATTCTTTTTTCTCCTTTATTTCTTTCAGGTCAAAATGCTCTAGATGAAAGGTTAAAGTTTGAGGAATTTATCAAGAACCATCCATTTTCAAGCAGGCCACATATGGTTAAATCTGAGGTAAAGAAATTACCTCGTGAAGAAAGACCAGATTTTGCCTACGAACAAGATTATTTAAGAACCTTAGACCCTGCGACAGGAAAGCCTGAATATGATAGGCTTACTTCTCTTTTTCAGCAAACAAACCAAAATTTGGCCCTTACGCCGGGTATTCCAGGTTCAACTTCTTTTCCATGGGTAGAAAGAGGTCCTAATAATGTTGGGGGAAGAACTAGAGCTTTAACTTGGGATGTAAATAGCTTAACTGGTAATAAAGTTTGGGCAGGAGGTGTAACCGGCGGTTTGTGGTTTAATAATGATATTACAAGCAATGCCTCTCAATGGCAGGCAGTAAACGATTTTTGGGACAATATTGCTGTTACTTGTATTGCCTTCGATCCAAATAATAGCCAAATAATGTACGTTGGCACAGGAGAAAGTTTTACAGGCGCTAGCAGAGGTGCAGGAATTTGGAAATCTACAAATGGCGGTACAACATGGTCGCAATTAACTTCTACCAATAATTTTTTCTATGTAAATGATATTAAAGTTAGAAATGAATCTGGCACTAGTGTAGTTTATGCTGCTGCAGATGGAAGAAGCTATCAAGGAGCTTTTCACGGAACTGCTCAAGCTGGCCTTCAAAGATCAACAAATGGAGGTACTTCTTGGACACAAGTACTACCAATTATACCAAATACTGCCAGAAACTTTGTAGCTGCTGATATTGAAATAGGAGCCGATAACAGAATTTGGATTGGAACAGACCCTTCACCATTTGGATTATCTGATAGAGGTGGAGGTAGAGTTTTGTTTTCTGATAATGGTACAACTTGGACAACTTCAAACTCTGTTACTGTTGCAAACGGAAGAGGAAGGGTTGAAGTAGCTTGCGCTCCTAGCAATGCCAATGTAGTATATGCTTTGGTTGAAAATAACAGCCAATTAGAAGCAGTTGTAAGAACAACGAATAAAGGAACAAGTTGGTTAACCATGAGTGAGCCAAATGACGATGACAATGGTATATCGGCAAATGATTTTACCAGAGGCCAAGCAACCTATGATTTAATTGCAGCGGTTGACCCAAATGACGCAAATACTTTAATTGTTGGTGGAATTAACTTACATCGCACAACAAACGGGGCTTCAACGTGGAATCAAATTTCTAAGTGGAGCAATAACCCCGGAATGTTTGGACAGCCATATAGTTTAGTGCATGCAGATCAGCACGCAATTGTGTATAAACCGGGGACTTCTAATACAATACTTTTTGGCAATGATGGAGGAGTTTATTATTCAAATTCTATAAATACAGCTGCAACAAATAATGTTATTTCGGGCAGAAGTAATGGCTATAATGTAACCCAATATTACGCTTGTGCCATAAGCCCAACTTCTGGTTCAAATAACTTTTTAGCAGGGTCTCAGGATAATGGGACTCAGGAATATAATAATCCGGGAGTTAATTCAACTTTTGAAATAACAGGTGGCGATGGCGCTTTTTGTTTTATTGATCAGAATGAGGCCAACCTTAAAATAACCTCCTACGTTTACAATAATTTTTACTTGTATAATGGAAGCAGTTTTGCTGGAACAATATTGGCCGACGATAACTCTGGCTCTTTTATAAACGTAGCCGATTATGATGACAATCAGAATGCTTTGTACAGTTATAAATCTTCGAATAAGCTTTACCGTGTAAGAAACATTTCAACTTCTTCCACTGGCAATGTTGACTCAATAAATTTTAACTTCTTTTCAACAGTAACAGCATTAAAAGTTTCACCTCATACAACCGCCTCAACCAAACTTTTCGTAGGAACAGGATCCGGTAGATTATTTAGAATTGATAATGCGAATACCAATACTATAACATCAGCAGAAATAACTGGAAATGCTTTTCCAACAGGTTCCATTTCATCTATTGAGTTTGGCGCAACCGAAAGTCAAATAATTGTAACTTTTTCTAATTACGGAGTTACTTCTGTTTGGATAACCACAAACGGCGGTACTTCTTGGCAGAGTAGAGAAGGAAATTTACCAGATATGCCAATTAGATGGGCTATGATTAACCCCAATAATATTACAGAAGCTATTTTAGCTACTGAAGTTGGAGTTTGGTCAACCTCAAACTTAAATAACCCTACTCCAACCTGGACAAGTTCTAACTCTGGTTTGGCCAACGTAAGGGTAGATATGCTGCAACTTAGAAGCAGTGATAACGAAGTTATTGCAGCAACACATGGAAGAGGTTTGTTTTCTAGCAATGCGTTTAATAACACTTCTGGTCTTTCAATTTCTGCTGCAGTAAATCAACCAAATTGTGGCGGAAATAACGGCTCTATAACAATTAATACAGTTGGTGGAACGTCGCCTATTTCTTTTAGTTGGAATACAGGAGATACTACAGCAACACTCTCTAGTTTAGGAGCAGGAACTTATTCTGTTACCGTAACAGATTCCGCAGGTTTAATAGATTCTTTAACCGAGTTTTTAACGTCACCTGCTGCTGTTTCAAATTTTCCATATGCTGAAGGTTTTGAAGCTGGTTTTGGGCTTTTTAGTAATGATACAATAAATGATGATATAGATTGGGAATTTGATTTAAATGGAACTCCTTCAGCAGAAACAGGTCCAACAGCACCATCTGAAGGAGGTTTTTATATTAGAATAGAAGCTTCAAACTTGGCGCCTAATTTTTCTCAGCCCGGTGATGAGGCTTTTTTAATAGGGCCTTGTGTTGATTTAAGTGGGGCTTCAAATCCTTATATATCTTTTGATAATCATCAATATTCTCTATTGCAGAATACTACAGCCACCCCACAAAATTGTGAACTTACTCTTCAAGCAGACTCTGGCAATGGGGTTTGGTTTCAACTATTTAATCAGGTAGGAGATCAGGGCAATCAATGGAATTCTGACACGGTTGATTTATCAAGTTACATTGGGAAAAGTTTAACCTTTAGATTTATCGCTAAAGTTGCCGATGTTGGCACAAGTACGTTTAGAAGTGATATTGCTTTAGATAGAATTTTTATTGAGAAAACGCCTCCTTTGAGCATTCAATCTGCTAATGTAAGCCAACCCAATTGTGGTGGAAACGGAACAGGTTCAATTACCGTTAACACTAGTGGGGGTCAAGGAAATATTACCTATGCATGGAGTAATAATCAATCATCAAATTCAATTACAAACCTTTCATCAGGTATTTATTCTTTAACAATAACAGATGGAGTTGGAGATTCTGATTCGGCAACTTTTGAAATTGTTTCGAGTGGCACTGTTTCTAACTTTGTGTATTCAGAAAGTTTCGAAAAAACTTTTGGAGCTTGGAGAAATTCATCCATGCATCAAACCGATTGGTTTTTTGATTCCTTAAAATCTGGTTCAACTCCAGGAACAGGACCGTCAGCAGCAAGTAACGGGAATTACTTTCTTCGAATTGAATCTTCATTACCTCCTTTAGGCACTGCAAATGCGGGTGATAGTGCCATGTTAATAAGTGACTGTTTCGATTTATCAGGAGCCACAGGAGCGTATTTTGCATTTGATAACCACCAGTTTTCAAATCAATTTGGAAATTTAGGAAATCCAATTTTAAGAGTTCAAGTTGATAGTTCAAACACAGGCAATTGGCAAACCTTATTTTCTCAAACAGGAAATCAGGGTGATGTCTGGAATTCGGATACTATTGATTTATCGGCATTTAACAACAAATCGATAAGAATTAGATTTAATTTGACTACAGGGTTAACACTACCTCAAAATTCTGACGTTGGTTTAGATAATTTATTCTTAAGCTTAAGCCCCCCAATATCAGCTACATCAAATACGGTAAATACAACATGTAAAGCGCCAAACTCAGGTACTATTTCTCTTACTATTTCTGGTGGGGTAACTCCGTATCAAATCGCTTGGAGTAATGGAGATTCAACAGCCACAATTTCTAATTTAGGAAAAGGAGATTACGCTGTTACTATCACAGACCAAGGAAATAATACGTTTATCGATACTATTTTGGTAGATGGACCTAATAGTTCAATTTCTAATTTTCCTTATGCAGAAAGTTTTGAAAATACTTTTGGGCTTTGGGTAAATGATTTAAACGATGATTTGGATTGGCAACTAGAAACAGGTGGTTCACCAACTGGTCAAACAGGTGCAAATGCTCCAAGTAATGGTTCATTCTTTATTAGGATTGAAGCTTCAGCGCCTCCTTTTGGTGTTGCAAGCGCTGGAGATGTTGCTCATTTGATTAGTCCTTGTGTAGATTTGACTGGAGCAACAATTCCTTATATTTCTTTTGATAACCATCAATGGTCAGGTACTACAAACCCCACTTTAACTTTAGCAATTGATTCTGGAGATGGGATTTGGAATACTGTTTTTACTCAGACTGGTGATCAGGGAAATCAATGGAATTCGGATACCGTATTTTTAAGTCAATTTATTGGAAAAACTTTATTATTCAGATTTACAGCACAAGTAGGTACAAATGGAAATGTTGTTACTAGTGATATTGGGCTAGACAATTTATTTATAACCAAATTCGACCCTTTAGTTTTAAACAATGTAACTTCAGTTTCTCCTGCTAGCTGCATAGCAACAAATGGTTCTATAAATTTGAGTGTTTCAGGAGGACAGCAACCTTATAATTTTAATTGGGCTGATGGAGATACCACTAACCTTAGAACAGGTTTAAGTGTTGGAAATTACAGGGTAAGTATTACAGATGGTTTTAACCAATTAATTGATACTACAATTCAAATAGGAGGTGCTCTAATATCCAATTATCCTTATAGTTACGATTGGGAAAATGGATTTGGCGATTGGGTTCAAGAAACTACCAACGATGATTTTGATTGGACAGTGAACTCTGGAGGAACTACATCTGGGCAAACAGGGCCAAATGCAGCAAACACGGGAAATTTTTATATTTATACAGAAGCGACTACCCCAAGGGTTTCTGGAGATTCGGCCATAATTTATAGCCCTTGTTTTGATTTGGCAAACCTTCCAGCGCCAACGTTTAATTTTGAAAACCACATGTTTGGTAATTCAGATTTTACCCTACAGGTTTTTGCAGACTCCGGAGATGGAATATGGAACCAACTGTTTTCTAATACAGGAAATCTTGGAGCACAATGGAATTTTGATTCACTGGATTTATATTACTATATCGATAATATTGTAAAGTTTAAAATAAAGGGAATATTGTTACAAGGAACAGGAAATAACTTCAGTGGTGATATGGCTATAGATGAGGTTTCAATTACTCCAGGAACACCTATAAAAATAAACTCAATTAATTTAAGTAATGCAACATGTAATGGCATAAACAATGGAAGTGTTCAGGTTAATGCTGAAGGTGGTTACAAACCTTATACTTATGTGTTTAACACCACTTCAACCACATCAAAATCTCTTAACAATTTAGCTTCTGGGCAAGTTGTAATTTCAGTAATTGATAAATATGGAAGAACAGCAGATACCACAGTTACTATAGGTAATGATATTAACATGAGCATAGCAACAACTGTAACCGATGAATCTTGTGGAAACGCCGGAAATGGAAGTATTGTTGCCACAGCATCCGGAAGCCAATTTGCAGGTTATAGTTACTCGTGGTCTAATATTGTTTCAGGCGCCAATAATAATAATTTATCTGCAGGCCCTTATACAGTTACCGCAACTGATTTAATTGGTTGCTTTGCTACAAAAACAGACACAGTTGGTATTGCATCACCATTTCAAATTTCTTTAGTCAAACAAGATGAATCTTGTTCCGGTTCTAATGATGGTTCAGTTAATGTGCAGGTTACAGGGGTAATTACGAATCCATCTTACTTATGGAGTAATAATGATACTAATTCTACCATTTCAAATTTGAGTCCCGGAAAATATTCAGTTACAGTAACTGGTGGCTCAACATGCTCTGTTGTGGATAGTGTAGAAATATTTGCTGCACC
>Ga0222664_1000259_pt1 | contig 37294 bp, 27 predicted proteins | sample AntAcemetagen604_FD_181147 | JGI IMG/M metagenome (GOLD analysis project Ga0222664, IMG submission 181147) | Saline water microbial communities from Ace Lake, Antarctica - #604 | ecosystem: Environmental > Aquatic > Non-marine Saline and Alkaline > Saline | place: Antarctica: Ace Lake... | reverse complement strand
AGGTAATAATACAAAATGGGCAATTGATAGAGACACCACCGATGAAAAAGGGTATTTTAAATTACAATACACCAAAAAAGATGTTTTTGTAATTTCTAATAGAACTACAACCGTGTATCATGAAGACCCTAATCATATTGGTTTGCCTCACAGTATTATTTGGTCAACTGATACTATGGATATTGAAGGAGATTTTTGTTATGGCTATGGTAGTTCTCTTCCTGTAAAATTTGAAATTAAAAATTTCAATAACCTCGATTCCTTTTTTCTTATTATCCGTGATTCAAAGTTTATGGAATATGACAATATCCCTAAAATGCAGTTATTTGATTCTTTCGGAAACCGTTTTCAGGTTTCCTATTTAAAAAAATCAAAACAAGAATTACAATTAAATAATACAATTTTTATCAACTATGGAATTGGAACTTATGTCTATCCTGGTGCTAGATTTTCTAGAGTTGAAGGCTTTTTTGTTGATGATTTAGATAAAATACAAGGCTTATATAATTTTACTCATAAAGATTTTCCAGATTCATCTCACTTAAGTGATCCAAGAATTATTTATGAACCATTAACAAGTTGTTTAGAGGAAAAAGTTATCGAATTAGATTGTGCTAAGCTTTAAGAAATTTAATGAATTTCAACCAATTAGGTATACGGCCTATTCTATCAAAAAAGCTAAAATTTTGTTGTATAAGGCTTTGCTCATAAACTCGTAAAATCATGAAAAAGTTAATTTTTTTAATTCTTACTCTAGGTATTTTACTTACCGGCTGTGACCGATGCGAGCGAGAAGACTTTAAACCAGAGCGTGTTTTTACAATAGAAGGAAATATACTAAACCCGGAGAATGGAGAACCAATTTCGGGTATGATGCTTAGATTACAAGGCCCAGAGGCTGGTAATAATACCAAGTGGGCAATTGATAGAGACACCACAGACGATAAAGGGTATTTTAAATTACAATACACCAAAAAAGATGTTTTTGTAATTTCTGATAGAAATACAACGGTGTATCATGAAGACCCTAATCATATTGGGTTGCCTAATAGTTTTATAAGATCAACTGATACATTAGATATTTCTGGAGAATTTTGTTTTAATGTGGATAAATATGTTCCAATAAAGTTTTCAATAACAAATTTTAATCATGTTGATTCTATATATGTTGTTTTGTTAGGTGGTTCTTTTTTAAAGGAATACTCCTCAATACCCAAAAGAGAAATATCAAATATCGATGGACACAAGTTTCAGGTTTCTTGTTTGGCATTTTCAAAGGAAGAATTAGAAAGAAATGGCCAGTTTTCTTTAAATCAATCAATAGGAACATATTTTTTTCCGAAAGGTGAATTTGGAGTAATTACAGGTATTATGACCAATTCAATTGATTCAATTCAAGGGATTTACCAAATTGGGTATAAAGATTTTCCAGATGCAACCTTATTAAGTGATCCAAAAATCATTCACGAATCATTAACAAGTTGTTTAGAGGAAAAAGTTATCGAATTAGATTGTGCTAAGCTTTAGGAAAGTTAATGATTTTCAGCCAATTAAATATTATGCCTATTCTATCAAAAAAGCTAAAATATTTGTGTTATTAGGATTTGGTCCTTCACTAATAAAATCATGAAAAAGATAATTTTCTTATTTGTAATACTTGCGACAATGCTTACTGGCTGCGAAAAATGTGAGCGATTTAAACCACAGAGAGATTTTACCATTGAAGGTAAAATGATAAACTCAAAGACGGGTAAACCTATTTCAAATTGGCCATTGAGGTTAGAAGGGTATTTCGATGCCTTAACACATAAAAACTATGCGGTTGATAGAGATACTACCGATAGTATTGGATATTTTAAACTACAATATACCAAGAGAAATATATCACTTTTTAACGACGATAAAACAATAAGGGTAATATCTGAAGCTTCACCTGAAGATCTATTTATTTATCATCCTATAGTTTCTACGGATACTGTAAATATTAACCAAACATTTTATTTTCCTTTGATTGGTTTTGTTGATTTTGATATTAAAAACAAGGCTTTATTGAATAAAAATGACACCTTATTTATTTCCTTCACTAGGTTTGAAACCATTACTAATTTTGGTAAGGCTGATACATTTTTTGTTAAAGATACGGATCCATTATATGGACCTAATAAATATAAGCTTGAAGGTTTGGTATTGCCCAAATCGCGTTTAGACACCTTTGTATTAAAAAAATATCAATTGGAAGAATTCACCTATTTTTTACCAACTAGAAAGTATGCGAGCTTTCAAGGTGTAGCAGGTATAGGCATTAAAAGCGTGGAAGATTTTATAAATGGGGAGCGAAGTTATTCTGATAATGAAAATCCCCATACTTTTAATTTGGTTCTTGAAGAGCATAATCAAATCTACCAAGTTGAAATTGATATTGCCAGATTGGAAAAACCCTAAACCAAAAAATCTCTAAAATTTTCGGAATTAATAATTCCAAATTTCTTTCCGTAAGTAGCAGTAAAAGTTTTTGAAGGAGATGCATTTTTTTTTGGATTCCATTTTATCTCATAAGCAGAAACTACTTCTTTTTCTACTTCCAAATAATCAATTTCTTGTTGTTTAGTGGTTCTCCAAAAATAAGTTTTGGCAAAACTGTTTTCGTAAAATAACTTTTTTCTTCTTTCTGCAATAATGAAGTTTTCCCACAAAGCACCTTTATCTGGTCTTAGCTCTATGGGGTCAAAATTGCCAATGATGGTATTTCTAACGCCATTATCATAAAAGTATATTTTCTGATTGGTTTTTATTTCATTTCTTAAATTTCTACTAAAACTTGGTAGTTTGAATATGATAAAACTTTGTTCTAAAAGCGAAATGTAATTACTTACCGTATTTTTATCTATACCCATTAATTGAGCAAGCTCATTATAGCTTACTTCGTTTCCAACTTGCAAAGCTAAAGCCAGCAAAAGCTTTTCTAAAATCTCAGGTTTTCTTATTCCGGCCAAAGCCAAAACATCTTTATACAAATAACTATTTACTAGGTTTTTTAAAACCATTGGCTCATCTCCCTTATTATTTAAAACATCGGGGTACATTCCAAATCTTAGCATAGTTTGTAGTTGTTGTTTTGTTTTTAAATACCCAATTGTATTTTCTATTTCTTTATATGAAATCGGGAAAAGTAAAAATTCCCACTTTCTTCCTGTTAGTGGTTCGTTTATACTGTTTTGAATTTCGAAAGAAGATGAACCACTTACAATAAGTTGCAAATTTTTAAACTGGTCGGTAATTATTTTTAAAGTAATCCCAATCGATTCAATGCGTTGTGCTTCATCTATATAAACATATTGGTGCTTTCCGATAACATTTTTTAACTCCTCTGTATTTGGGTTTGCTAATATTCTCCTTATGGTAGGGTCGTCACCATCTAAAAAAATAAAATCTTTGCCTTCAAGAATTTTATTTAGCAAAGTTGTCTTTCCTACTTGCCTTGCGCCAAGCAAAATAATAGCCTTATTTTTATGAAATCTTTTTTCAATTTGAGGTTTTAGAATTCGGTCAAATCGCATAATCAGTGATTGTATTCACCAAATATACCATTTTTTGGTGAATACAATCACCAAAAGTTCTTTTTTAAAGTCGGTTTTGCAATGGCTTTTAAACCATAAAAAAATTTTAATTTCGCCGCAAACAAAAACCAATTGGCAACAGCAGAAGATAAATTTGCAAAAAGCAGGCTTCGGTCATCATACTTTACTGTAATTGTAAGTATCTCGTTGGTGCTTTTTATGCTGGGTTTATTGGGTTTTGTTTTGCTTAATGCCAACAAACTCTCAAACCACGTAAAAGAAAACTTAGGGTTTTCTATTATTATTAAAGATGGCGTTAAAGAGGTTGACATCATCAAACTACAAAAATCTTTAGATGCGGCACGTTACACCAAAATAACAACCTACATCAACAAAGAAGAGGCCGCTGAAGAATTACAAAAAGAATTGGGCGAGGATTTTATAAGCTTTTTGGGTTACAATCCACTTTTACCAAGTTTAGATGTTCGGTTAAAAGCCAATTATGCCAATGCCGATAGTTTAAAATGGATTAAAAGTGAGTTGGCTCAAAACCCAAAAATTAAAGAAATAAATTACCAAGAATCTTTAATCTCAGCTGTAAATAACAACATCAGAAAAATTAGTTTGGTCATACTAGGGTTTTCTGCCTTGTTGCTCATAATTTCTATAGCTTTAATAAACAACAGCATTAGGTTGGCTATTTACTCAAAAAGATTCATTATTAAAACCATGCAATTGGTTGGGGCAACTTCAGGCTTTATTAGAACCCCATTTATTTTAAGAAGCATAATTAATGGGGTTTATGGTGCCATAACTTCTACCATTTTGTTGGGCGGTGTGGTTTACTATTCTCAACAAGCCATTCCCGAATTATTCGAAATACAAGATTTAGAATTGATGCTCTCAATGGTTGGTTTGGTGTTTTTATTCGGAATTATAATTACTTGGATAAGTACAAGCTTGGCTGTAAGAAGATATTTAAGGCTGAGAACTGATAAATTGTATTAATTTGCATTATGAACAACAACGAACTTGCTTTTGGAAAAAAGAACTACATGATTATGCTTGCGGGCATTGCCTTAGTTGTAATTGGCTATTTTTTAATGGCTGGGGGTCAAGCCGAAAACCCAAATGAATTTAACCCTGAAGTTTTTTCTACTGTTAGAATTACCATTGCACCAACCCTAGTTTTATTAGGCTTTGGCGTAGTTGGTTTATCTGTTTTTTACAAAGACAAAGCCGAAAATAATTAATTTATGGGCGCCCTTGAAGCTATTGTTTTAGGCATTATTCAAGGCTTAACCGAATTTTTACCTGTTAGCTCTTCTGGTCATTTAGAAATAGGCAAAGCCCTTTTTGGCGATACCTCATTACCAGAAGAAAGTTTGATGTTTACCGTTGTAGTTCACTTTGCTACAGCACTTGCCACCATTGTGGTTTTTAGAAAAGATATCGGTTTAATCCTAAAGGGATTATTTACCTCTGAAATGAATGATGAAAAACGATTTAGTTTAAAAATCATCATTTCAATGATTCCTGCAGCAGTTATTGGCGTGCTATTCGACAAGCAAATTGAAGCCCTTTTTTCAGGCAAAATATTGTTGGTTGGGGGAATGTTGCTGCTAACCGGAGTTTTGCTTTTTTTAGCTGATAGAGCCAAAAACACTAAACAGAAGGTAAGTTTTACCAATTCATTTATTATAGGAATAGCGCAAGCCATAGCAATTTTGCCCGGCATTTCTCGTTCAGGTGCTACCATAGCAACTTCAGTATTGTTGGGAGTAGATCGATCTAGAGCAGCAAGGTTTTCTTTCTTAATGGTAGTGCCGTTAATTCTAGGAAAAATTGCCAAAGATTTGTTAGATGGTGGTTTTGCCTTTTCAGGCGAACAAAGCATCAGCTTAGGTTTAGGTTTTGTTGCAGCTTTTGTAAGTGGTTTTTTTGCCTGCCAGTGGATGATTGCTTTGGTTAAGAAAAGTAAGTTGGTGTATTTTTCGATTTACTGTTTTGTTGTTGGCGCAATTGCTATTGTTGTTTCTTTTTGATTTCAGATTTTTCGATAAGTAAGATTTTATGAATCAAAAAGAACTAAAGCAACGCACCAAAAAATTCGCCATTGAGGTGATTAGATTAACAGATGAACTACCAAATAAACAAATTGGATGGACAATCACTAATCAGTTGGTTAGGTCTTCAACATCTGTTGCTGCAAATTATAGGACTGTTGGCCGAGCAAAAAGCGACAAAGACTTTATTTCCAAAAATAGGAATTGTGCTTGAAGAAGCTGATGAATCATTGTTTTGGTTAGAGTTAATTGAAGAATTAAATTTGGTTAAATCTATTCAAGAAATGCAAAGGTTAAAAACAGAAGCCAACGAACTTGTTTCAATTTTTGTAGTTACCCAAAAAACCATCAAAGCCAGATTAAACCGAAAACCCTAAATCTAAAATCCTAAATCCCCAAATCCCCAAATCCCCAAATCCCAAATCCCCAAATCCTAAATCCTCAAATCCTAAATCTAAAATCCTAAATCCCCACATCTAAAATCGAAAATCCAAAAATCAATATTCAGGAAGGAAAAATTCTCCTCATAGACAAACCTCTAAAATGGACATCTTTTGATGCGGTTAATAAAATACGTTATGCAGTTAAACGCCACTTAGGTTTAAGAAAAGTAAAAGTTGGCCACGCAGGAACTCTAGACCCTCTAGCAACAGGTTTGCTCATTATTGCCATTGGAAAAGCCACCAAAACGATAGATAATTATTTGGGTCAAGACAAAGAATATACAGGCGTTTTTACTTTAGGCGCTACAACCCCTTCTTACGATTTAGAAACTGAAATTGACCAAACCTTTGATTTTAAATCTATTCAAGAAGAAGATATTTATCAAATTGCAAAAGAAATGATTGGCGAACAATTACAATTACCGCCAATGTTTTCTGCTAAAAAAGTTGATGGTAAAAAAGCTTATAACCATGCTCGAAAAGGCGAAACCATCGAGTTAAAGCGAAATTTGATAAACATAAAAGAATTCGAAATCACAAAAATAAAATTACCCGAAGTTCATTTCAGAATTCTCAGCTCAAAGGGAACTTACATTAGAAGTATTGCTTTTGATTTTGGCAAAAAGCTCAACAATGGCGCTCATTTATCCGTTTTACGAAGAACCAAAATTGGAGATTACAAAGTTGAAAATGCTACTTCAATTGAAGAATTTACTTCAACTTTGAAGGATGATTAATCGGTATCGAAAATCAATGCCTTTTATAAAAGAGGTTTACGAAGACCTTTATTTTATTGCAAGGTTTAAAATGTTGCTTCTTTTAAATGGATTTCAAATAAAAACGGTGTTGTTTTACCCTGAGTTTCCAAGCAAAAGAACCATTCTTTACAAAGTTTTTAAAGGCTTAAAATACAACATAACCAACAATCCAAAAATAAAGCACCAAGTTTCAATTTATTGGGAAAATCAAACTTTTAGAAAGCCTGCTTCTGAGTATCAATTTTTTAATGAAGAGACTGTAAATCGCAACTGTAATGATATTTCAAAAATTTATGTTGACGAAAAACATTTAGAAGTTTTTGGGTACAATACGCAAGTAAACCCATTACAGCACAAGGGTAAATTGGTAAAGAAAAACGACTTAAACGCACTGCATGATGGGGAGATTTTACAAGGACCAATTTCTACCAAAGAAGAAGGTTTTATTTACCAGATTTTAATTGACAATACAGAAGGCAATTTTGTGAATGATTTGCGCATTCCCATTTTTAATGGTGAAATTCCTTATGTGGTAATCAGGTCAAGAAAAATTGAAGAGCGTTTTGGTGGGGGTTCACAAAAATCGGTGGTGAAAAAAGTGGAACATGTATTCTCTGTTGAGGAGGTTTCTCAAATTCAAAAATTTTCTAAAGCCATTGGTTTAGATTGTGGCGATTTAGATATTTTAAGAGACAATGCCTCACAAAAAATTTACATTGTTGATGCCAACCCAACTACTTGGGGCCCGCCAAAAGGCTTAACAAAAGAAAACCAGAAAAAGACTTTAATAACTTTATCCAATCTTTTCGAAAAGCATTTTATCAATTAGTAGATTTCTTAATATCACGAACCATCAATTGTAAAGAAGGTTGACCTTTCCAATTGTTTTCTTCAATTGTAAAAACAATATCAATAGCATTGTTGGCTTTTAGGTATTCTTCCCAATGCCCCATTTTAAAGCCAATTCCATTAAACTCTTGTCTAGGGCTATGTATTTGGTAAACGCTGAGTTTTAAATGGCTGTTGTCATCTCCAACTTTGCGGGAATAACCAGCATCTAAAACGTTTTTAGCACAAAAAACAGGGGTTAAATTCTGGGGCCCAAAAGGAGCCATTTGTTTCATTACGTTGTAAAACTTTTGGGTTATTTCTCCCAATTCAATTTCAAAATCAATATCAACAACCGGAGTAAGTTGCTCCTCTGTAATGGTTGACGAAACCTGCTTTTCAAAAGCCTTTTTAAAATCAGGAATTTTATCAATTTCTATAGTTAATCCAGCAGCATACATATGACCACCAAATTGCAAAATATGTTCACTACAAGCCTCTATGGCATTGTAAACATCAAAGCCTGGCACAGAGCGCGCAGAGCCTGCAGCCTGTCCGTTACTTTCTGTAAAAACAATGGTTGGTCTGTGGTAAGTTTCAATTAACCGAGAAGCCACAATGCCAATTACCCCTTTGTGCCAATCTTTTTGGTACAAAACAGTTGATTTGGCTTTTTGTAAATCTTTAGAATGCTCAATCATATTAAGCGCTTCAAAGGTTGTTACCTTATCAAGGTTGCGCCTTTCAATGTTTTGGTCGTTAATGAGTTTTCCAAAATCTTCAACATCTTTTTTGGTTGCCGCAGTTAGCAGTTCAACAGCGTTTAAACCCGATTCAATTCTGCCTGCGGCATTTATTCTAGGCCCGATAACAAAAACCAAAGTGGTAATATCTACATTACCTTCTTTGTGGGCTAATTTTAGTAAGTGTTTTACGCCTTCGCGATGGTAAGTTTTACTGTTTATTAATTGCAACCCATAAAATGCTAAAATTCTGTTTTCTCCTGTAATTGGCACAATATCGCAAGCAATACTTATGGCAGTTAAATCCAATAAATTAAATAGGCCTTCCTGCTCCCAACCAAACTTTTGAGCCAAAGCTTGCATCAATTTAAAGCCAATACCACAACCCGAAAGCTCTTTATAAGGGTATTTACAATCATTTCTTTTGGGGTCTAAAACAGCAACAGCAGCCGGAATTTTTTCACCTGGCCTGTGGTGATCACAAATAATAAAATCTATATTTTTTTCGTTCGCATATTCTACCTTATCCAAAGCTTTTATGCCACAATCTAAGGCAATAATTAGAGAGCAACCTTGCTTTTCAGCTTCATCAATTCCCGCAAAAGAAATTCCGTAACCTTCTTTGTATCTATTTGGAATGTAGGCAATTATATTTTCATAATGTTGCTTTAAATAAGATGAAACCAAAGCAACAGAAGTAGTGCCATCCACATCATAATCTCCAAAAACCATAATTTTTTGACCTTCTTCTAAAGCAGCTTCAATTCTAGTTACTGCAACATCCATATCTTCCATTAAAAATGGGTTGTGCAGTTCTTCTAAATTAGGACGAAAAAAGGCCTTTGCTTCATCAAAAGATTTTATGCCTCTTTGAGCAAGCAAACGTGCATTTAAACTTGAAATATTTAATGCAGCAGTAAGTTGCTTTACTGTTTCTTCAGGTGGCTCTGGTTTAAAATCCCATCTTCTATCCATTTTACAAAGTATCTTTTGAAGGGTAAAAGTATTTAAGTTATTGGTTTAAAAGGTTTTTTTGCACAAGTCGTTAAAAATCATCTCAAACTCAAAATACTTCCTAAAATAAAACAAGAGAAATTTTATTTTATTATTTTTAACGTTGAATGTTGCAATAAATAAAATTAATGAGGAAATTTTTATTAATGATTGGTGTTTTATGTTCCCTTTTCAGCTTTGGGCAAAACGCAATTGTTGGGTCAGGTTTTACAAATGGTTGGAATGCAGGTTGCGGCTCAAATACAGGTGATTTCGAATACTTTTCTACCTCAGCTGGAAACTCATATATTTCAACACAAACAGCAAATGGCACAGGAAACCAATATTGGAGATTTGGCATAGATTGGGGTGGTACAATTGCTCAAAGAACTATAACTGTAGGAGTAGATACTGAGGTAAATTCAAATACAGCATATACTTTAAACGGAACTTGCACAACTACTGGTGCCATGTATACCAATGTTTCTAGTACCTCTCATAATTATATTTTTAAAACATCTGAGGCAGGTTCAAACCCAGCTGGAAATTTTATCTTTTTTAAAGTTGAGGGAACTGTCAGGTCGGTTTCATCAGTTTCAACTCCGGCTATTGTTCTACCAAATAAAAACATAATCATTGAGGCCACTTTAGATGGCGCTTTTTCAACAGGACAAAGTGTTTATTTAAGATACACAGATGATAATTTCTCAACTTCAACTGTTGTAGAAATGACTGGTTCAGGAACTAGTTACTTGGCAACTATTCCTTCCTCAATTAATACAGCAAGCACTAGCATAAATTATTACGTTTTTACATCAGGTAATGGCCTTACCATTTCAGCAGCAAACGCAGATTTTTATACCATTAATTTGAATAATAACAGTGCCTCAAATTATTCTTACACTGTTGCAAGTAGTGTAGAGCCGGGTAGCGGCAACATGATAACATTTGATGGAACTGATGATTATGTTGATGTTGCTGACGAGCCAGCTTTAGACCTTACTTCAAATTGGACTTTGGAAGCTTGGGTTAAATTAGATGCTATAGGCAGCCAATATGGGATAATTGAAAAATATGATAATGCTGCTAGCACCGGTGGTTATATTTTGCGAATCACTAGTGGTAATAAGGTTTATGTTTCAACTGTAAATGGCACAACCGGAAGTTTTGTAGCAAGCACAACTTCGTTAGAAGCCAATAAATGGTATCACATTGCCGGAACGTATGATGAGGCTTCAACTACAATTAAGGTATACATTAATGGTGTATTAGAAGGCACAAATTCTAGTGTTACATTTACCTCCTTAGCAGGAACCTATCCGCTAAGGATAGGGGCAAGAGGCAATGACCTCTTAGAAAAATTAGATGGACAATTAGATGAAGTTAGAATATGGAACAAAACCTTGTCTGATTTGGAATTAAGGGATTACATGTGTCAAAAAATCACTTCGTCACATTCAAACTTCGCTAATTTGGTTGCCTATTTTGATTTTGATGAAGGCTCAGGAGATTATGTTGGAAGTCTAGGTTCAGGTGGTGGAGGAAAGCTCAATAATTCACCTACTTGGGCGACCTCTGCAGCTCCTATTGGAGACGAAAGCACCTACGATTACGGTAACGGAAACTCAACAACCATAACAGAAACTCACACTGACGGCAGTAATTTTAAAATAGATGGCTTTACCGGAACTCCCGATGGAGCGCATGTATATTTGGTAAATGAAACGCCAAATTCAACTACGCGCTCTGGATTTAGTGGAAGCTTAGATGAAACAAGATATTATGGAGCCTTTGTTGTTGGAGGAACATCTCCTTCCTATAATATTACGTACAATTATACCGGCAATACTAATATTACAGGTGGAGCCGAAGAAGAGGCAAGACTAGGGGCAAGGGATGATAACTCAGGAACTACATGGAGTATTTTAACCAATAATGCAGATGTAAATACAGAAGGCAATACCATTACAAAAGGATGCTACAGTGCCACTCAAAAAGAATTTGTGGCTGGTTTTGATAATACTGCAAATTTAGCTGTTGAGCAAAGTAGTGGTTATGCATTAGGTTTTGATGGGACGGATGACTATGTCACAACAGGGGTAGAAATTACTCCATTAAGCGGTACGTTTGAGGCATGGATCTCCCGAGATGACTGGTCCACCTATAATCATGAGTACATATTTGGAAATGGAATTGCAGTAGCTCAAAACGATGCATTTTACGCGACATTTCACCCTTCCGTTGGCGTGCATTTTAGATATGGTGGAACCGGTCAAGATATGAATGGCTATGTGGCAACTAACAGTTCTACTTCTTTCACTGCAAATTCATGGCACCATATTGCTTTTACATGGAATGATGTAGCAGGTACGAAAACTTTGAGTGTATTTATTGATGGAGTACTTCAAGGTACTACCACAACCTCTTCTACAGTAACCTATGGAACAAATACATATTTTGGGGGGCTTCCAGCTGCACTAGTGGATTTAGACTACTTCGGAATTGGAAAAATGGATGAAGTTAGAATTTGGACTAAAGTGCTATCTCAATCTGTTATTCAGGATTGGATGTGTAAAAAAGTAGCTTCTTCGCATCCTGATTATTGCGACTTAGCCTCTTATTACCGCTTTGATGAAAATACAGGAACATCTTTAAAGGACTATGCAGGGAGTGCAAATGGAACAATAAACGGAGCTGCCTACCAAACTTCTTCAGCACCCACTGGAGCAGCTGCTTCAGTAAATGCAACAACTGTAACAAGCTCAACCACCGCAAACCTAGCCGCTTCTGCAGGTGATGATATTACTGTAAATGTTACCTCTGGTACAGCAGATTTACTTCAGGTTTTTAGAATTGATGGAGAATCTAACAGCAAAACAAGTCCAGGTGGAATTGACAACATGAGCAGGTATAATTATTTTGGAGTTAAGGCTTTTGGAGCAAGCAGCTTGGTTTATGAGGTAGTTTATAATTATGATGGCCATGCAGGCATTACAGATGAAACAGAATTGTATTTATGTTCCAGGGCAGATAACTCATCAAGCTGGACATTAACAGCAGCAACTAGAGATACCGACGCCAATACACTTACCTTAGGAGGGCAAACTGGTACAGAGTTTATTTTAGGCTCTGGTATTCCAGGTAATGCCTTACCAGTAGATTTAATTGACTTTAAAATTGAAAATCAAAATGGAAAAGCAAATTTAATTTGGTCAACGGCATCAGAAATAAACTCACAATCATTTGAAATACTGCGTTCAACCGATGCGAAAAATTGGGAAAAGGTAGGGGAAGTTTTGGGTAAAGGAAACAGCAACTTAATGCAGCAATATGAGTTTACCGATAACAAGAGTTTAACCTCAAATTTTTCATATTACAAGCTAAAACAAATCGATTTAAATGGTGAGTTTGTATATTCAAACGTATTGCTTTTTGAAATAGAGAATAACCAACAAACTAAGATTTACCCCAACCCAACAACCGATGTATTGAATTTTCAGTTTGGAAACAACGTTGAAAGAAACATTACCCTGAGCAATATTATGGGAGAGCAAGTGATGAGTTTACCAACTATTTCGAATAGGGTATTTCGTGTAAATATTGCTGAATTACCAAAAGGGTTCTATTTTATAGAAATAGAATCCGGGGGACAAAAAGAGGTTCAAAAAGTTTTAAAGCAATAATTAAAGCCTGTAAAGCTCAGTATAAAGTTTAAACTCAGCTGAGCTAAATATTCTCGTTCCAAAAGGATGTTTTTTGGTTGCATGTACCATAGTTTGGGCAACAAACTTTGACTTTACTGCAGCATAATGTCTCCACGAGCCAATTAAAATTGGTTTTATAAGCATCATAAAAAATTCGCCTATTTTTTCGCCGAAACGGAACTCTTTGCGGTTTCCTAATAGTAAAGATGGCCTTAAAATTAACAAGCCTCTAATGCCTACTTTTTGCAATGCAGTTTCCATTTCACCTTTCACCTTATTGTAAAAAATACTGGATTTAGCATCTGCGCCCATGGCACTAATTACTGAGAAAGACTTAACACCACTTTTCTTAGAGAACTCAGCAAAATTAACAACATATTGATAATCTACCTTTTTAAAATTCTCTTTGGTTTTGGCAATTTTTATGGTGGTACCCAAGCAGCAAAAGGCAAAGTCAAAATCCTCGGTTAATTTGATTTCAAGCAATTGGTCAAAATCAATTTTTTGGTAGGTTACTTTTCCTTCAACAGCATCTTTTGAGCGGTTTAAGGAAACTATTTTTTCAATCTCAACATCGTTTTGTAAAATTTCCAAAACCTGTTGCCCAATTAAACCTGTTGCTCCAACTATTAATGCTTTCATGCAATTACTGGCTCAACCCAGTCTCCGTGTTCTTTAATTAAACCAATAAGCTCATCAACTGCTTTCTCGGCAGGGATACTTCTGCGCACCACTTCTTTTTCTTTGTACAAAGTAATTTTTCCAACGCCACTTCCAACATAGCCGTAATCGGCATCTGCCATTTCACCAGGCCCATTTACAATACAGCCCATTATTCCAATTTTTACACCTTTCAGGTGGTTGGTAACGCTTCTAATTTTGGCTGTAGTTTCTTGTAAATCAAACAAAGTTCTTCCGCACGATGGACAAGAAATATATTCTGTTTTTGAGATTCTTGTTCGGGTGGCTTGCATAATTCCAAAAGCTGTGGAAGTAATTAGTTTTTGCCCGCCAACATTTTTAGCATCAATCCACAAACCATCTCCCAAACCATCAACCATCAAGCTGCCAAAGTCGGTTGAAGAATAGAGCATAAATTGATCGGAAGAAATATTATCATAATGAAATTTCAAAACCACTGGTATTTTACTTTCTTGTTTAATTAGCTCAAAGAAAAACCGCCTTAACTCTGGCATAGCATGCGAATTTTCAGTTTTTAAAACCAATACGCTTTTTTGCAAAGTCTTAATTTTTGAAAAATTTGCATTGCTTAAATCAGAAGCATCAACTTCAATAAAATTTAATTTTTCGTGAGGCTCAGCCAAGTTTTCTAAGGTTGTAATTGGATAAGCCTGATTTTTATTGGGGTTTTGTTGCCAAGCCTCTAAATTTTGAACCAAACCTAAAGTACCCGGAATTTCAAAATTAATTTGATGATTTCCAATAAAAATGTAATCTGCGGCAGCATCATTAATATTCCACTTGTCTAAAGGAATAGAATAATTGTAACCAGCTCCAAAAAACGAAGCGGGATTTATTTTCTCCAAATTACTTAAATCGGCCACATAAATTGGGTGGTTATGGTCTCCAATTGACGCAACCGCATTGGTTTCTCTTTTTTTGTATGAAAATGGGTCTAATGGGTTTTCTTCAAGGCTTTTTATTGCGTTTGATACTTTTCTAGTTTTGTATCTATTGGCTAATTCTTGTGCTACGGGAACTTCAGCTTCGGGCTCTTCGGTTAAACTTACACGAATTGTATCTCCTAAACCATCTTCTAACAAAGCCCCAATTCCAACAGCAGATTTTATTCGCCCATCTTCTCCATCGCCGGCTTCAGTAACACCCAAATGCAAAGGGTAATTCATGCCTTCTTGCACCATTTTTTGCACCAACAAACGGTAAGCTTGCACCATTACTTGTGGGTTAGAAGCTTTCATAGAAAGCACAATATTGTGGTAGTTTTCATCTTCACAAATACGTAAAAACTCCAAAGCACTTTCTACCATGCCGAGTGGAGTATCGCCGTATCGACTCATAATTCTATCGCTTAAAGAACCATGATTGGTGCCAATTCTCATTGCAGTTCCGTGCTCTTTGCAAATGGTAACCAATGGCGTAAACTTTTCTCTTATTCTATCGAGTTCTTCTTGGTATTGAGCATCAGTGTACTCAATAACATCAAATTTCTTTTTATCTGCGTAATTTCCTGGATTTACCCTTACTTTTTCTACAATTCGGGCAGCAATTTCTGCTGCATTTGGTGTAAAATGAATATCAGCAACAAGTGGTGTATTGTAACCTCTTTTTACCAATTCAGCTTTGATGTTTCTTAAATTTTCAGCCTCTTTTTTACTTGGCGCTGTAATTCTAACCAATTCGCAACCCGCATCAATCATTCTTATTGATTGTTCAACTGTTCCCATTGTGTCCATGGTATCGGTTGTGGTCATAGATTGGATTACAATGGGATTATCGCCACCCATTTTTACAGTACCAATGGTTACCTCGCGTGTTTTAAACCTTGAATAATCGGTTAAACTGTCGCAGTATTTTTTTAAATCAGAAACTTGTTTTTGCAGGTTAGGCATAATTAAAATAGATTTTACAAAGCTAATTATTAGCGCTTTATTAACACCAAACTCAAAACTTGGTTCGTTTATAATTGATTTTGATTAACTTTATTTTTTATAAAACTAATAAACCACAAACTATGAAAAGAAATCTTACCTCTCTATGGCTCGCAGCCATATTATTATTGGCACCAACTTTTTTAATTGCCCAAACTTTTTCAGATGACTTTGAAGGTTATAATGTTGGTGATTACATTGGCGCAAATAGCTCAAATTGGACTACATGGAGCGGCACAACAGGTGGAGCAGAAGATATAAAAGTTGTTGATGACAAAGCAGCAAGCGGAACAAAATCAATTTATTTTAAAGGTTCTGCTAATGGTGGCCCACAAGATGTTGTTTTGCCATTTGGCGGCTTACACGAAACTGGCATTTTTGAATACACAATGAAAATGTATATTCCACTAGGAAAAGGAGCTTACTTTAATTTTCAAGGTGCTCAGCAAATTGGCACCTTATGGTCTTTAGATTGTTTTTTAAACAATGATGGTACTATGTCTATCAATGTTCCTGCTTCAGGTAATATTGGATTGATAAATTTTCCTGCAGATGCATGGTTCGAGCTAAAATTTGATATTGACTTAAACACAAATACCTGGAAATTATTTAAAGATGGTAGCCTTGAGCTAGAGTTTCAAAGTGCAACGAATAAAATGGCTTCAATTGATTTATTTCCTACAGATGGGAATGCTGAGTTTTGGGTAGATGATGTAAGTTATACCTATACTCCTTATGTAGTTTCTGGAACAAATGCCTCTGCCTATTATATCGATATGAAAAAAGGTTTGGCGGGTCAAGATAGATCTGTTAGTGGAGCCATTAAAAATTTAGGAACTACTGCAATTACATCTTTTGATTTGGCCTTTACCTACAATGGAAATACGCTTAATGAATCTGTTTCAGGTGTTAATATTGCAAGTTTAGGAGAGCATGAAGTGGTTTTTAATGGCAATACAACTTTAGCTGCTGGCAATAACCAAATTTCGTTAACCGTAAGTAATGTAAACGGAAATGGTGGAGATGACAACGCAGGTGATGATACAAAAATGTTAGGCATAAATCCTGTAGTTCCTGCGGTAGGTAAAATAGTTGTTGGAGAAGAAGGTACTGGTACTTGGTGTCAATGGTGCCCAAGAGGAGCTGTAGCTATGGACAATATGGCTGAAGACTTTGATGGCTACTTTGCCGGCATTGCAGTGCACAATGGAGACCCAATGGCAGTAGATGCCTACGATCAAGGTATGGGAACTAAAATATCGGGGTACCCATCTGCATTAGTAGACAGAGGTGGTGACATTGACCCGGGAGTTATTGATGGTGATTTTATGCAAAGAATAGTTGAAACGCCTGATGCTACTTTAACCAATGGAGCATCATTTGATGATGATACTACCTCAATTGCAATTTCAATTACCACAACATTTAATCAAAATATTACAGGTGATTGGCGCTTGGTGTGTGTATTAACAGAAGATGGTATTAACAGAGATTCAACAGGGTATGCCCAATCAAATGCTTATGCCAACAATAGCAATGGGCCTATGGGAGGTTATGAAAACTTACCAAGCAAAGTGCCTGCTAGCCAAATGATATACGACCATGTTGCAAGGGCTATTAGTCCAAGTTTTGAAGGAACTGCAAACACTTTTGGGGCAAGTGTAAATGCCGGTACAGATGTAACTAAAGTATTTTATTTTAAAAAAGGCAGTTTATGGCAACTATCAAAAATGCATGTGGTAGGTATGTTAATTGACCCAACCGGTAAAATTAATAATGCTTCGTACACAACTTTAGATAAAGCAATTGCAAACGGCTTCACAACTGGTGAATCAGTTACTGGAGTAGAAACTCCAATTCAACCAGATGATGCTTTTGGCTTGTACCCAAACCCAACAAACCAAAGCACTTTAATTAAGTCGGTTGAAAAAGTAAGTAAAATGGTAGTTACAGATGTTACCGGAAAAGTTATTTACCAAGATAACCAAGCTTGGGAAGGCTTTTACCAAATTACAAAAGAGAAACTAGGCACAGGAATATTCTTAATTACTTTGATGGGCAATGAAAACCAAATTTTAAGTAATCAAAAATTAGTGGTTTATTAATTTAAATTATTGCAATTAGAAAAAGCGGTGAAACTTCACCGCTTTTTTTTTGTAAACATTGAACAACTTGTTTTGTATTAATGCAGTGAAAAATTTATTTACAAGTTGTATTTTTTTACTTTATGGCACCTTTCTGATAGGGCAAAACCTTACCCAAACCATTCGTGGTAAGGTAATCGACAAGCAATCGAAAATGCCAATTATTGGGGCAAATGTTGTTTTGATTAACTCAGACCCCATTATTGGTGCTGTAACAGATTTAGAGGGCAATTTCAGGCTTCAAAACATTCAAGTAGGAAGACAATCCATTTTAATTTCATTTGTAGGGTATAAAACAACCACCCTTCAAAACCTTTTAATTTCTGCCCAAAAAGAAACTATTTTAAGTATTGAACTCGAAGAAAAAATAATTACTGGTAATGAAGTGGTAATTTATGGCTCTAGCGATAAAAGGGAAGCCCAAAATAAAATGGCTACAGTAAGTGCTAGAACTTTTTCAATTGAAGAAACTCAGAAATATGCAGGGAGTTTAAATGATGTGTCGCGCATGGCACAAAATTTTGCAGGCGTTCAAAGTGGTGATGATTCAAGAAACGATTTGATTATTAGAGGAAACTCCTCCGTAGGAGTTTTGTATCGTTTGGATGGCGTTGATATTCCCAATCCAAATCATTTTGCATTTTTTGGCTCTACAGGTGGACCAATTAGTATTTTGAACAACAATGTCTTATCAAACTCAGATTTTTTTACAGGGGCATTTCCTGCCGAATTTGGAAATGCTTTTGCAGGAGCCTTCGACTTAAAGTTAAGGACCGGGAATAATGAAAAACATGAATTTATGGGCCAGTTTGGCATCAATGGTTTTGAGGCAATGGCTGAAGGTCCAATTAAAAAGTCTAGGTCTTCTTATTTACTTAATTTACGGTATAATGATTTAGAGCTATATAAATCCTTGGGTATTAATATTGGCACGCAGGCTGTACCTAGTTATTTTGATGGAACGCTAAAATTAAACTTTCAGCAAGCCAAAGGTTCAACGCAGTTTTTTGCTTTAGGTGGAAAAAGTTTTATTGAATTTTTAGACAGTGAAAGGACAGAAGATGAAACATTTTTTGACAATGTTGGGGAAGACCTTAGATATGGTACAGATATTTTTGTTACAGGGTTATCGCAAACGTATCTTTTAAAAAAGGGCTTTGTAAAAGCGGTTTTATCTTATCAATTATCAAACAATGGGGTTGAGGTAGATACCACTGGAATAGATAATGATGTTCCTTTTAATACATACAACAACAAATCTGGGCAAGGTAAATTAACTGCTTATGTGTATTGGAATCAAAAAATAAACGCAAGAAACTTATTAAAAACAGGGGTTTTTGCTAATCAGCTAAACTTTGATTTAAACGAATCTTTTTACAGAAGGGATTTAAAAGTTTATTTCGACAGGCAAAAGTTTGATGGGCAAACCTTTTTGTATCAGCCTTACGCCCAATGGCAATTTAAACCCACGCAAAAACTTACCATAAACTCAGGTATTCACGTTTTGTATTATACCTACAACAACATATCAAAAGTTGAGCCTCGTTTGGGAATAAAGTATGAAATAAACCCAACTAACTTAATTAGTTTGGGTTACGGAAAACACAGCCAAGTGCCACCAGGAGCCTTGTATTATAAAAATGTTTTAACACCAACCGGGTCTTTACCCAACCCCAATCAAAACTTAGAAATGTTCTCTAGCCATCATTTTGTTTTAGGCTACGATAAGTTTTTAAGTGAAAAATTAAGGCTAAAAGCCGAAACTTACTTTCAATATTTAGTAGATGTACCTGTTGATATAAAACCAACAACGTATTCTATTTTAAATCAGGGAGCAGGTTTTTCATTTCAATTTCCCGATACTTTAACAAATCAAGGAAAAGTCAGAAACTACGGAGTAGAATTTACCTTAGAACGGTTTTTGAAAAATGGTTTCTATTATTTGGCCACGGTTAGTTTGTTCGAATCTTGGTATCAACCAAGCGATAAAAAGTGGTATCCTACAGCCTTCAGCACTAACTATGCTGTTAACCTACTTTCGGGTAAAGAATTTAGAATTTTAGAGAACCGCTCAAAAAGAGCCAATTGGATAAATATTAATGGAAGGTTTGTGCTAAATGGTGGGCAGCGTTTTACTCCAATTTTAATGGATGAATCTGTTGCAGCAAAAGAACCTGTTTTTGATTTTACAAGAAATTTTGAAAAACGGTACCAAGATTATTTGAGGTTAGATATAAAGATAGGCTGGCGATTTGATGGTTCAAAAATTAGCCAAGAATTTGCTTTTGATTTGCAAAACGTTACCAACCGAAAAAATATTTTTAACCAAGAGTTTGATGCCAACAATGGAGAATTGGTTACTAGATATCAATTAGGACTTTTACCTGTAGTGCAATACAAAATTTTCTTTTAAGCAAAACTCTGTAAATCGAAAAGCTTTTTGTAAGTGCCTTCTTTAATTACCAATTCATCGTGCTTTCCAACTTGAACGATTTCACCATTTTCAATTACTACAATTTTATCGGCATGCTGAATGGTTGACAAACGGTGGGCAATTACCAACGTAGTTCGGTTTTCCATCAAATTATCCAGTGCTTCTTGTACTTGCTTTTCGCTTTCGGTATCTAAAGCAGAAGTTGCTTCATCTAAAATTAAAATTGGTGGGTTTTTAAAAACGGCTCTAGCAATGCTTAACCTTTGTCTTTGTCCACCAGATAACTTTCCGCCACGCTCACCAACTTTTGAGTTGTAGCCTTTTGGTGTTTGAGAAATAAACTCGTGGGCATTTGCAATTTTTGCAGCTTCAATAACAGGCTCAACTTCAGTTTCATCAGAACCCAAAGTAATGTTGTTGGTTACCGAATCATTAAACAAAATACTTTCTTGGGTTACAATGCCCATTTGATTTCTAATATCTTTAATTTTTAAATTTTTGATGTCTTCACCATCAATATTTATGGTACCTGAAGTTGGGTCGTAAAACCGCGGTAACATATCTGCTAAAGTTGATTTTCCACCGCCTGAAGGTCCCACCAAAGCAACCATTTCGCCTTTGTTAATTTTAAGGTTTATATTTTTTAAAACCAAATCGTGGTCGTATTTAAAACTAACATTTTTAAATTCAATTGCTTCTTTAAAATCACCTAGCTTTTTCGGGTTTTTTATTTCTTTTACCCGCAAGTCTTCACCTAACAACTCTTTAATTCTATCGAGAGAAGCTGCTCCTTTTTGAATTTTAAAAAATGCGTTGCTGAATGATTTTGCAGGAGAAATCAATTGAGAAAAAATTACAATAAAAGTGATAAAAAACTCTCCTGTTAAAGTTGGGGTAGGACTAATTACCATTCTGCCACCAAACCATAAAATGGTTGCAATTAAAATAGCTCCCATAAATTCGCTAAGAGGGGATGCAAGCGCTTGACGCCTTTGAACTTTGGTGTTTATTCTAAAATGTGAGTCGTTTTCCTTATTGAATTTACCACCAATTTCGCCCTCAGCATTAAAAGCTTTTATAATTCTTATGCCTGATAAAGTTTCCTCTAAAAGGGTTAAAACATCGCCTAATTTAATTTGGCCTTTTTTAGCTTTTCGTTTTAAGCTTTTTGCAATACGACTGATTAAAAAACCACTAATAGGCAGCAGCACCAATACAAATATTGTAAGTTGCCAACTCATAATAAACAGCGTAATTAAATACAAAAAGAACTTTGGAGGGTCTCTAAAAACCATTTCCATAGCTCCCAATATCGATTTTTCAACTTCTTGAATATCGTTGGTAGATTTTGATAAAATATTGCCTTTTCTCTCTGTTGTGAAAAAACTCATTGGCAATTGCAAAACCTTACTGTAAATAGCTTTTCTAATATCTCTAACCACGCCACTTCTTACCTTTGCCAAGTGGTAGGTAGCAAAATATGTTGTGAGGTTTTTCAATAAAAACATCAAAATAATAACGCCACAAAAAAGCAACAAGGCAGCTTCTGAGCCATTTTCTGCCACGTAGGTAGAAAGAAAATAATTCATTTGGTTGAGCAACCCTGAAGATGAAAAGGTAAAAGTTTCGGGTTTTACTACATTTTGGTCAATGGTTTTGAAAAGAATTGCTAAAAACGGAGCAATTGCTGCAAATGAAAAAAGCGAAAAAAGAGAAGTGAGAAAATTGAATAAAATGTTCTGAATTACGTTGTTGCGGTAGTTTTTCGCAAAACCCAATATCTCAAAAAATTGCTTCATATAGTGCGGCAAATATAGAATTTAATAACTCGAGCATAATTCACTATTGCTAAATCGTAGCCCATTGGCTTTGCTTAATTTTGTTTTTACTTTATGACACAAATTACAGCTGTAATTATTACCAAAAACGAACAACAAAACATTGAGCGATGTATTTTGAGTTTGCAAAACGTTGTTGATGAAATTTTAGTGTTAGACAATGGCTCAACAGATAAAACGATTGAGATTGCCAAAAATTTGGGAGCTAGGGTAGAAACTACAACTTGGAAAGGTTACAGCCAAACCAAAAATCATGGAAACCAATTGGCCATAAATAATTTTATTTTGAGTATTGATGCAGACGAAGCGTTGAGTAAAGAGTTGCAAAATGGAATAATCTCGCTAAAACAAGATTTACGAATTGACCACGCCTACCAATTTAACCGACTCACCAATTATTGTGGCAAGTGGATTAAACACTGCGGTTGGTATCCTGATACTAAAATGCGGCTTTGGAGCAAAGAATCTGGAAAGTGGCAAGGCGAAGTACATGAAGAAGTTAAACTTGAAAATTACGTAAAAGTTTTTCAAGTAGAGGGAGATTTATTGCATTACAGTTACTACAATATTGAAGAGCATTACAAGCAAGCCGATAAATTTACAACCCTAACTGCCCAAGATGCTTTTAAGAAAGGTAAAAAGGCTAGTTTAATAAAGTTGTTTTTTGCACCAATGGTAAAATTTACAAAAGCTTATTTTTTACAATTGGGGTTTTTAGATGGTCTTATGGGTTTTCAAGTTTGTAGGGTTTCAGCATTGGCTACCTATTGGAAGTATAAAAAATTGAGGCAATTGCATAAATCATGAAAGCAAAAAAAATTCTTATTAGCAGAACAGATAGTATTGGCGATGTAATTTTAACCTTGCCCTTAGCAGGATATTTAAAACAAAATTACCCAAACCTTACCATTGGATTTTTGGGCAGAACTTACACGCAGCCTATAGTAAAGTTGGCAACCGGAATTGATAAGTTTTTTAATTGGGATGAAGTTGCCTCAGCAGATTCTAAGACCCAAGCCGAATTTTTGAAAAAATTGAATTACGATACGATTATTCATGTTTTTCCTAAAAAGGAAATTGCCAATGCAGCTAAAACCGCCAAAATAAAAACCCGTGTTGGTACTTTCGGAAGGCTATATCATTGGCATACTTGCAATAAATTGGTAAACTTTTCTAGAAAAAGATCTGGGTTACACGAGTCTCAACTCAACTTTAAATTGTTAAAAGGCATTGGTTTAGATATTATTCCTGAAAAAAGAAACATATCAAATTATTATGATTTGGAGCTTCCTGCAGCATCAGAAAAGTGGCAAGAATTGTTTCAACCCAATAAGTTTAATTTGGTAATTCATCCAAAATCTAAGGGTAGTGCAGTAGAGTGGCCACAAGCAAAATACATTGAGCTGATTAGGCGGTTGCCCCAAAACTTATTTCATGTTTTTATTACTGGCACTGCCGAAGAAGCCAACCTTGTGCCTGAGCTAAATCAACTGCAACAAGAAAATCTTACCAATTTATTTGGTAAAATGAATTTGAAAGAGCTCATTGGCTTTTTAACCGAAGCAAATGGTGTTTTGGCTGCTTCTACAGGCCCACTGCATATTGCTGCAGCTTTGGGTACGCATGCTATGGGGCTTTATGTTAGCAACCGACCAATACATGCAGGGCGTTGGGCGCCAATAGGTTTTGACACCAAAGTTTTTATGCACGATAAAAATTTTAAAAACCCTGTTGATGCCATAAAAGCTATTTCGGTTGATGAAGTTGTAGACCACTTGATGGAAATGGCCACAACTTAAGGATTTAACTTTGCCGAGCTCTTTTTTTTTTGAGTAAAAAACCAAAAGTTATTACCCTACATCTGCATTTTGTAATACCTTTTTAACTTGATTAAAGTTACTACTTATCTCTATTTTTGTGTTATTAAATCAAAACCATGAAAAGCCTTTTTGCCACAGCTATTTTAGTATTCAGTTTATTAGGGTTGTTCGCCCAAAACATTGCTTTAGATTTTGATGGAACAAACGATATAGTTCAAACCTCTTATACAGGAGTTACAGGCTCAAACAACCGAACTTTTGAAGCTTGGATTTACGTAAACCCAAATGCAGCAAATGTTAACCTTTGTATTTTAGACTATGGTTTAAACGCAGTAGGTTCTAGAAACACATTTAATGTTTCTAGCAGTAGGGGCCTTTCTTATATTTCGGGAGGAACAAATACTAATATAGGCACAAGCGGCAACATGATTACTTCAGGTCAATGGACCCATGTTGCATTTGTTTTAAATAATGGCACAGGTTATATGTACATTAATGGAGTGCAATCTGGCACAGGAAATCTATCAAATGTAAATACACCAACTACGGGCTCAAACCTTAGAATAGGTGAAAGAGTTTCAGGAGGTTCAATTCCCTTTAATGGCGCCATTGATGAAGTTAGAATTTGGAGTACAGCGCTCTCTGCAACCCAAATTATGGCCAACATGAATGGTGAGTTTTGTGCACCACCAGCCAACTTACAAGCTTATTATAAATTTAACCATGGAGTTGCTGGAGCATCAAATAGTGGAATTACAACTTTGGTAGATTACTCAGGAAATAGCTACAATGGAACCTTAAGTAATTTTGCTCTATCAGGAACCACCTCAAATTGGGTTACAGGTAACTCAGCTATTGCTCCGGCAAGTATTATTATTGGGGGAACCGATACAATTGTTTCGTGCGTTCCATTTCAACTTCCTTCTGGTTTATCAGTATCCTCAACGGGTATTTATAACGATACTGTTTTAAGTGTTTTTGGATGTGATAGTACACTTTCTATTGATTTAACAGCACTTCCTAATTCAACTGATTCATTTGCGGCTACCAACTGCGATGGCTATTATGGCCCAAGTGGTGTTTTTTACAACAGCTCAGGAAAGTATATCGATGTGCTTACCAATTCATTAGGATGCGATAGTTTAATAACCATAGAGCTTACCATAAACTCTTCAAAACTAGATGTTCAAACACTGTCGGCTTGTAAAAGCTATTTAAGTGTAACCAACAAAACCTACACTGTTAATGGTACCTATTTTGATACACTTGGCACCATAAAAGGCTGCGATAGTGTTATAGTTTCTAATTTGACAATTACATCTGATATTATTGCAAACATTAATACTAGTGCCTGCGATAGCTTTAAAACTATTAAGGGTGCTTTGGTTACCACCTCGTCCATTTTTTCTGATACAATTTTTACAGGAACAGGCTGCGATAGTATTTTCAATTACAATATTCAAATAGGAAACTCAAATGGCTCAAACCAGAGTGGTATTGGTTGCTTTGGTAGTTTTATTTCAGACCTTGGAAATACTTATTCTGCTACAGGAAATTATTCAGAAATAACAACAAACTCACAAGGCTGCGATTCTGTAATTAGTTTAGACGTAACTATTGGCTCAAATAAATTTATTCAACTTAGAGATACGGTTTGTCGCAAACGAGTTTCACCTAGCGGAAAATATGTTTGGGATACACCAGGTTGGCAAAATGATACGATTGCTAGTAAGCTTGGCTGCGATAGTGCCATTCAAATATTTTTGGTAATAGAAGATATTGATACAACAGTTTCTTTGGTAAATGGAAGCTTAAGAGCAAAAGAAGTTGGTGCTGCATACCAATGGATAGATTGTAATTCAGGCAACCTAATTGTTGGAGAAACCTCTCGAACTTTTAAACCAACCCAAGATGGAGCCTATGCATCTATTGTATCAAACGGTGTTTGTACTGATACTTCGGGTTGTAAAGCAGTTTCTTTAACATCAATAGAAAATGCTAAAGGCCTAAAAATGCAACTTGCAATTTATCCAAACCCAACCAAAGGAATTGTTCAAATTTCTGGTTTAACAACAACAACCAATTTAACAATTCAAAACCTTATGGGTCAATTAGTTTACGAGAAGTTAATCTTAAATGCTAATGCCGAAGTTGATTTAAGTAAACTTCCAAGTGGAGTCTATCTTTTTAATTTCCAAACTGAGTTTGAGTCTTTAAACAGAGGTGTTGTTGTAAATTGATAACCAAATAGTTAAGTCTATTTTTTGTTTTTGGCACATGGTTTGAAATAACTAGGCAAAACACAGCGCCATGAAACATAAAAAATTAACACTTGCAATATTAGCCTTAGGGTTAATGGCTTTCGGAGATCCTTACAAGCATGTAAAAAATGTAGAAAGTTTGGGTAACTTTCACCAAAGAGTAGATGAGTACAAACCATTTAAGGCAGGTGAAAAGTTAGAGTTTAGAATACATTATGGATTTATAAACGCCGGCAGCGCAACCATGGAAGTAAAAAACTCTAGCGTAAATGGTAAATCAACTTACAATCTAATTGGCAAAGGACAAAGCGAGGGAACTTTCGATTGGTTTTTTAAGGTAAGAGATACTTACGAAAGCCAAGTAGATCCTGAAACTATGAATCCGGTTACTTTTAAAAGAAGGGTAAGCGAAGGCGGTTACAAAATCAATAGAGATTATACTTTTTACCAAAACGATAAATTAATTGATGATGGTAAACACAACGAAAAAATCTTAGTTCCTGCTAATGTTCAGGATATTTTATCTGCTTTTTATTATGCAAGAACAATAGATTATAGCAATATAAAAGAAGGTGATGCCTTAGAATTATACTCTTACTTAGATTATGAAGTTTGGCCTTTGAAAGTTCGTTATAAAGGCATTGAGAAAGTAAAAGTTGGAAAACAAACTTTTGAGTGTATGAGGTTTATTCCAATTATTCAGCAAGGGCGAATTTTTAAAGATGAAGACGATATGAGTGTTTACATCAGTAACGATAAAAATAAAATCCCTGTTTTAGCTGAAGCTGAAATATTATTCGGATCAATAAAAATGGAATTAATTAGCTGGGAAGGATTGGCTCATCCTTTAGCCAAGCTTAATTAAGCTTGGTGTTTTTGGTGCAAAGAGCTACTAAGCCGCTTCAATTTTGGAGCGGCTTTTTTAATTTATGGATTTTAGTATTTCTCCCGCTTTGGCCAAAGTATCTTCTTGTTTGGCAAAACAAAACCTAAGTACTTTATTATCTATTGGGTTGTGGTAAAATACGCTTACAGGTATTGCACTAACGCCATATTCTTTGGTAATTCGAACGGCAAAATCAACATCTTTTTCATCTGATATTGAACTGTAATCTAACAACTGAAAATAAGTTCCTGCCGATGGAGTAACCTTAAATTTAGAGCCTTTTATTTGCTCTAAAAAATAATTTCGTTTGTGTTCATAAACAGCACCCAAATGCATGTATGTTTCAGGGTTTTGTAAATAATCTGCCAAAGCATGTTGAATCGGGTGATTTACTGAAAAAACTTGAAACTGATGCACTTTCCTGAATTCATTCATCAGCTTAGCTGGCCCAGCAATAAATCCCATTTTCCATCCTGTTGCATGAAAGGTTTTGCCAAAAGAATAAACCATCAAACTGCGTTTTGCCAAATGTGGATATCTAGCAATGCTTTGGTGTTCATAGCCATCAAAAATAATGTGCTCATAAACCTCATCACTTAAAATAATAATATCGTTATCTCTTGTGATTTTATCAAGTTGCTCTAAATCGTGTGCAGATAATACAGTACCTGTAGGGTTATGCGGCGTATTAATTATAATCATTTTGGTGCGCCTACTTACTACCTTTTTAACTTCTTCCCAATCTATGGTATAATGTGGAAACTTAAGCTGAACATAAATTGGTTTGCCTCCGTTTAGCGTTACTGCAGGAGCATAACAATCATAAGCAGGGGTGAAAATAATTACTTCATCGCCCTCATCAATTAAGGCTGTTATGGCTGTGTAAATAGCTTGGGTGCCACCTGCCGTAATGGTAATTTCAGTTTCTGGGTTGTATTTAGCCGTATAAAGACTTTCAATCTTTGCCGCCAAAACCTCTCGCAACCTTAAAATACCAGGCATTGGTGCATATTGGTTCACACCTGAACTCATGTAATGGTTTACCAAATCGATTAAATGCTGGTCTAACTTAAAATCGGGAAAACCTTGAGAAAGATTAATGGCCCCAACTTCATTAGACAACGCTGACATTTTGCTAAAAATGTTGGTTCCTACTCTTGGTAATTTTGAACGAAGTGAATTTGGGTATGCCGGCATAACTTTTTAAAGGAAGGCAAATTTAAGTTTTATGCTTAATGATTAGTTTATGCATAAAACGAAAATTAAGGTACTTTTCAACATCAAAAATTAAAAAAGAAAAATAATATTTTTCATTATTACTATTGAAAAACATTTAAACGCCCCCAATAAATAAAGGCGAAAAAACTAACCAAATAATGAGTACTCCAATAATCAATAGCGCTGTTAATATTCTATCGTTTTTTAAACTTGGAGAAGAATCATCTAAAACTTTTTTATCATAAATAACCAATTTCAAATCTTCATCAGACTTTTGAGTGCCGTACATGCTGCCTACAAATAAAATTATAGATGATAAAACAAATATAAGAATGGCAAAATGCAAGAAATTAATACTTACAAACCAATGTGCGAAGGAACCATCAGCGATATTCCAAACTGCTTCTTGTGTTTGATATCCATTGGTTAAAAACTCTAGTAAAATTCTTAATGAACCAAGAAAAAAGCCAAACCATAGGGCTTTCATAGCGCCACTTGAATTTGTTTTTTTGTAAAATAACCCGAATAAAAATACTGCTGCAATTGGAGGTGAAATATAAGCTTGAATACTTTGAAGGTATTTAAAAATGCCTTCTCCTTCGGTTAATATTCGCATTAGCGGAATCCAAGCCAAGCCTATAACTACAAGCACTACAGTAGAAAGTTGCCCCACCCTAACTAAGTTTTTTTGCGAAGATTCAGGGTTATATCTTTTGTAGAAATCGAAGGTTATTAAAGTGGAGCAGGAGTTAAAAACCGAAGAAAGCGAACTCATCAGCGCCGCTAAAAGGCCCGCCACCATTAGTCCCTTAAAGCCAACAGGAAGAAATGACATTACCAATGCGGGTAATGCTTGGTCATATTCTGTTTCACCTGCTAAGTTTTGTAAAAGTTCAGGATTTTGAATAGAAAGTGTGTATGCGATTACTCCTGGAAAAGCAAAAATAAAAATGGGTGTTAATTTTAAGAAACCTCCAAAAAGAGCTCCTTTTCTAGCATTGGAGATATTTTTAGCCGATAGAACTCTTTGAACAATAAATTGGTCGGTACACCAATACCAAACTCCTAAAATTGGAGCGCCAAACAAAATCCCTGTCCAAGGATAATCAGGGTCATCAAAAGGCCTCCACAAGTTAAAGTATTTTGCGCCAATTTCTGCACCATTTTCAATTGATATGGCTTGTTTAATGGCTGATATACCGCCAAATTCTTGAACCCCAACAACGCTTGTAAAAATTCCTTGAGAACCAAAATAGAGAAGGGCTAGCGAACCTCCAATTAAAACAAACATTTGGAGAAGGTCGGTATAAATAACAGCCTTAAGGCCTCCAAATACGGTGTAAATTCCTGTTGCTACTACAACAAAGGTTGCGCCTGTCCAAAAGGGTACACCTAAAATAACTTCAAAAACTAATGCGCCTGCAAAAATGGTAACAGAAATTTTTGTTAGTATATAAGAAAAAACTGAAATTATTGATAGATAAGTTCTTGCAGAGGAGGAGTATCGTTTCTCTAAAAACTCAGGCATAGTATACACGCCACTTTTGATGTAAAAGGGGACAAAAATCCAACCTAAAATTATTAAAATTAATGCTGCTAAAATTTCAAATTGTGCAGCGGCAATATCGCCTCTTGCTCCAGACCCTGCAAGGCCAACTAAATGCTCAGACCCAATGTTAGAAGCAAATAATGATGCGCCAATAACAAACCATCCTTCACTTTTTCCTGAGAGAAAATAACTATCTGCTGCTTGAGTTGCTTTTCTCCTTTCTCTAAGGGTTACAATAAAGGCAAGTATAAAAACCAGCCCAAAATATGAAGCGATTACAATTATGTCGGTTGTAGAAATCATTTCGGTGGAATTATTTCAATGTTAGATGTTATTTTAAATAAATAACCACTCCAAAAATTGCTAATATTTTTTATAATGTAAAATTTAAATAGAAATTTAATTTTTTAGTGCATTTTGAATAATGCTAGTTTCTTTTAGGCAGAAGAAAAAAATAACATGAAGATACCAACCGAACTTTAACTTCAGGTTTTTGTTTTACCAGCATGAAAGTACAAACAGGTTGTATCATAGAATTAAAATACATTCTAAAAAAAGACAACAAACAAGGGGAAGTAATGGAAATTATGGACGAGCATTGGCCGTTCAAATTTTTATTTGGAAGTGGAATTTTATTGCCTGCTTTTGAAAATGAACTTGACGGTTTGGAAGATGGAATGAATTTTAGATTTCAATTAAAGGCAGAAGAAGCTTATGGACTTCCAGATTCATCTAAAGTTGTTCAAGTATTTAAAGATGATATTGAAGAAGACCATCGATATCCAATAGACAATTATGAAAAAGGTGATTTTGTAAATCTTACGTCAAGCAAATCAAGCACAGTTTCTGGGGTTATTAAAGAAATTTCTAAAGATTATATTTTGGTTGATGGAAACCACGTTATGGCAGGACAAGATTTATTTTTTGAGGGACAAGTTTTGAATGTTAGAAAGGCCAGAGAAGATGAATTGGTTCACAAAAGATACATTGAGCCAAACGGAATTAGAAGTCATAGCAGATTGAGTGAACCACCAAACGAATGAGCACAGCAGAATACCAATTAGAAGATATCAATAAAATTTTGAGTCCTGTTTTTGAAAAGCACGGATTTGAATATTACACACCTCAGAAACAGTTTATTAAAGCTACAAAAACCGGCTATGTAACTGTAATTTTATTCCCGCAGATATCAGGCACGAAGTATTTGGTTGATATTCATTTAGGCTCAAGAATTGAAGAGGTTGAAAAACTAGTTTATTCGTATTTGAGGGAATTACCGGGCTTGCATAATTACTCAATTACTGCATCTGTTCCATACAAAAAGCTAACGCAAGAAAAACATCCTAGAATTTTTGCATCAACGGAATTAGAGTTGATGAAAGAGTTAGAAAAGTTTCATTTGTTTATGGAAGAAAAAGGATTTGGCATTTTAAGCAACCTGGAGACTTTAGAGTTTTTGGACGAGGCTTTTAACACCACGCCAAGCAAACCAATTATTTTTCAATACAACCAAATAATGCGTGCTTTTAGAGGAGTAGCTTTGGCCAAATTGCTAAATAAACCCATTGAAAATTTGGCAGCAGAATATCGCAAAAAAATAATAGACGTTTTTGGAACAGATGACCAAAAGAAAAAATATCAAGATTTTGTTTCTTCAATAATTTAGAGTTCAATCAAATCCTTGTAAACAGATTTAATCACTCTTTTTTCTTTTGGGTCGTAAACCCAATGGTTATCAAAAAGGTCTAAAACTTCCAAGTTAGCCTGATTGTTTAGGGTAATATTGTGGTATTGGGTTCCTAAATGATGTTTGGTAAACTCCATGCCTTCAACCAAATCTTTTTCAATTTTATACATAATAAAATCTGAAATAACCAAAACATCTGAATCTCTATACTCTTCTCTTTTTAGTTGTGCAATAGCCTCGTGAAGTGCCAAAGAAATATCTGTACCTCCTTGAAAAGAGAACGAAAGAAAGTCGGCTAAAGCATCTAAATTTCTTGAAATATCTAATAAGTCGATGGTTTTTATGCCGGTAGAAAAGTTGATTAAATACGCTTTTCGATTTTCTTTACTGGCCATTTTTAAGATACCAAAGCACAACACTTTTGCTATTTGTTCAGGATTTCCTTCCATTGAGCCACTTGTATCTACACAAACTATAAACGGTCCTTTTTCTTTTAGTTTTACCTTTTGATTGGTTTCATACAAAACCTTGCTTGAGCTAACCATAACCTTGTCTTCAAACCCTTTTACCAAGAGGTTTTTTTCTGCGAATCTTTTTAGGAATAGGGTTTCTGTTTCGGCATCAGCCAACAAGCTTATTTCAGAAGTTTCGAGATTATTTAGGTCGTCGCCTGTTTTAATTTCGGTTATTTCAGTTTTTTGATTTGGGTCTACTTTTTCCTCTTGCTTAATCTCAACCCGCTCATAAACCTCTTCTTCAGTTTCAATTTCAGCTTGTCTCATTTTACCCAATAAATTGGCTAACTCTTCAAGCTCTTTTTCGTTTTCTAGTAACTTGTCATAGGCATCAATCACATCAAAGGTGGTGTCTTTCCAGGGCTCTTGACTTAAATCCCAATAGCGCCCAACATAATCAACAAAAGGGTTTAACATGTTGGTTAGCTTTTCAAAATCTCGTGCTTTTTGATTCAATTCTTCTGCAAAGCTTTCGCCCTCTTTTTCAAGATGCTTTAACTGATAGGCTAATATTTTTGCTTGCAGTAAAGCATCCCATTTTGAGAGTAAATCAGTTACAACCAAACTAAATTCGTCTAGAGTTTCTTTAGTTGAATTTGAAAAAGAATCTTCTCCTAAAAGAGATTTTATTTTTTTTCTGTAAAAGCTTCCATCAAAGTCTTCAGGTAAATAATAGGACTCAATATCTCTAACCAAATAGGGCCATTGAGTAAAAGCATTTTGTAAGGGTCTAGCGCTCCAGCCCTCAATGCTCGAAAGTTCATTTTCATAAGGGTTTTTTTTGGCTACTTTTTGGTAAGTTTTCGAAAACCAATTTGCAACATCGCTAACCACCTGCAAACCCAAAATGGTTTGATTTTGAATTACAGAAATTAAAGTTTCATTGAGAAAAAGGTTGTCGAGAGCTGTTTTAAAATAGTTGAAATAGCCTTCTTTTAAGTTTTCTAAATCAACTGCAAACCCTATTTTTAGCTTTAGGTAATTTACAAAATACAACCTTGTTTTTTTGTCTAAAACAGCCCCAAACTCTACAAACCTTAAAAGTTCTTCTTCAATTTGGTCTTCAGATTTTCGGTAGTTTTTCATCTGTATAGATGTTCAATTTTTTCTAACCAAAGGTTGTATTCACTTAGCTTTTGTTGTGCTTCGTTGTAGTTTGCCAAAACAATTTTCGAGAGCTTTTCATCAATAAAAATATTGAAAGATAGGGTATCAGAGTCACCAGGTTTAAAGCTGTCTAACTTCTGTTTTTGGTCTTTAATAAAAGCCAGAATTTGATTTGCTCTCTCTTCCCAAAACTTTGAAACGAGCGGGTGAGGCTTTTTGAAAATCCGTTTTTTCTTTTCTTTAATAGTAGTTTCTAAGCTAAGTTTATAGGTTTGAGAATTGTGCGTTACAGAAAGTGAAAACTCATCTTTATCCTTAATGGTTTGTAGCCGGTTTACCAATTTAAATTCTTCATCGTAAAAATTTACAATTTGACTTTCTTCTGTAGAAACTTTATTGAAATCGTTTATTTTCAGGTATTTACCTTCAAAGTTGTTATTTGGTTTTAAAACTTGGTAATAAGTTTCATCATAATCTTTTGGAAGTTTTTCTTCAATAATATGATTTACATAAACCTCTTGATTTACCTCTTCTTCAAAGGCTTCTAGCTCTTTTCTTACCATGCCCAACTTTAAGGTAACCGAGTAGCCATGCTTTTTAATTACCTCAGATACGATATCTTTTATGGGTTCAATTTGGTTGGGTGTATTCCACAGGCAATGCACCATTAAAAAACAGTCCATCAAATCAACTGATTTTCTATCGTTTAAGTAGGCTGATGTTCTAAGCAAACGGATTATTTTTTTCCACCTACGGTCGTAAATTTCTATAGTTTCTCCATTTGCATTTTTGCTGTTGTATGCCTCAATTTTTTCTCTAATTATTTGAATGGTATTAAGTACCTCGTCAGGAACTTCAACTTGGTTAATTTCATTACCCCATTTGGCCAACTCATCTAAACTTATCTGATTTTCTTGTGGGATTTTAGTTTCATAAACATCTTTGGTATCTGTAATTAGTTTGATGAAACTATTTCTTTTTTTAACGCCAGCCATTTGAAACCGAATCAACAACCTGTCCCACAAAGGGCCAAAACTTGCATTGTTAGGCGGTAGTTCGTTTGAAGCTGTTAAAATCGATTTAATGTCAACTTTTATTTCTTGCTCACCATTTCTGTAAACACGTTCATTAATTATTGTGAGCAAGGCATTTTGAATAGATGAAGAGGCTTTCCAAATCTCATCTAAAAAAACAATAGTTGCTCCAGGCATATACTTATCGGTAAGCCTTTCGTATTTGTCTTCTTCTTTTAACTTTTTGATTGAGATTGGACCAAAAACTTCATCGGGTGTAGAAAACTTGGTCATTAGGTATTCAAAAGCCTTCCCCTCATTAAAAGCATTTTTTAGCCGTCTCGCAATTAAGCTTTTTCCAACGCCAGGAGGGCCCAACAAAAAAATACTTTCACCTGAAATTGTAGCCAATAATGCCAATTTCATTACCTCTTCGCGTTCGTATAATCCATCGCAAAGATGATGAACTAAACCTTCTACTTTTTGCTTTGTATTTGTCATGCAAACAATTAACAAGCATGTTTGGTATTGGTTTAAAACAAAAAAGCCCCCACCGATAATTCGGTGGGGGCTTTCATTTATGTTTTATTAAAATTATGCTGAGGTTAATGAAGAAGTTAAAAATTCTCTATTCATTCTAGCGATATTTTCTAGTGAAATTCCTTTTGGACATTCAACTTCGCAAGCACCAGTGTTGGTACAATTTCCAAAGCCTTCTTTATCCATTTGTTCCACCATACTTTTAACGCGCTCTTTTGCTTCAACGTGACCTTGTGGTAATAACGAAAGCTGAGAAACTTTTGCGCCAACAAACAGCATAGCTGATGAGTTTTTACAAGTTGCTACACAAGCACCACAACCAATGCATGTTGCTGCATCAAATGCATTATCAGCAATCGATTTTTCAATCGGAATTGCGTTTGCATCAAGTGTATTTCCTGATGTATTAACAGATACAAAACCTCCAGATTGGATGATTCTATCAAAAGCGCTTCTATCTACAACTAAATCTTTTATTACTGGAAAAGCTTTTGCCCTCCAAGGTTCAATAAAAATAGTATCGCCATCTTTAAAAGAACGCATGTGAAGTTGGCATGTGGTAACACCTCTTCCTGGACCATGGGCTTCACCATTGATATAAAGGCTGCAAGCGCCGCAAATACCTTCTCTACAATCGTGGTCAAAAGCAATTGGCTCTTCGCCTTTTTCTATTATTTGATCATTAACCACATCTAACATTTCTAAAAAAGACATTTCAGGTGAGATATCAGAAACGGGATACTCAACTATTTTTCCTTTTTCAGATTTGTTTTTTTGTCTCCATACTTTTAATGTAAGATTCATATCTGTAGTTGTTTTTTTATTTATAACTTCTTGTTTTTAGCTCTACATTTTCGAATGTAAGCTCTTCTTTATTCAACATTGCTTCAGATGGCACACCGGTATATTCCCAAGAAGAAACAAATGCAAATTTTTCATCATCTCTTCTAGCTTCACCATCTTCAGTTTGAAACTCTTCTCTGAAGTGTCCTCCTGCGCTTTCTTCTCTTTCAAGTGCATCTTTACACATCAACTCTCCTAATTCTAAAAAGTCTGCAACCCTGCAAGCTTTTTCTAATTCAGGATTAAAATCGTTTGCATCACCAGGAACCATTACATTTTTGTGAAACTCAACTCTTAATTCTTGAATCTCTTTAATAGCAGATTGCAATCCTTGTGCATTTCTAGCCATACCACATTTGTCCCACATAATTAAACCAAGCTTCCTATGGTAATAATCAACAGGTTTAGAGCCTTTGTTGTTTATAAAATGGTCAATTTGATTTTTAACTGATTTTTCAGCCTCTTCAAATTCAGGTAAATTGGTTGGAATTGCTCCTGTTCTAATATCATCAGCTAAATAATCACCAACAGTATAAGGAATCACAAAGTAACCATCTGCTAGGCCTTGCATTAAGGCTGAAGCACCAAGTCTATTGGCACCATGGTCTGAGAAGTTTGCCTCACCCAAAGCATAAAGCCCTTCAACTGAAGTCATCAAGTTGTAATCTACCCACAATCCACCCATAGTATAATGTACGGCAGGGTAAATTTTCATTGGCGTAGCGTAAGGGTTGTCATCTGTAATTTTTTCATACATCTGAAACAAGTTTCCATATTTTGCCTCAACAACAGCTGTACCCATTTTAATTACCTCTTCCATACTCGGATTCTCCATGCGGTGCATGTTGGCTTCTGCTTTACCATATCTTTCAATAGCAGCAGAAAAATCAAGATATACAGCTTGACCAGTGGCATTTACACCAAAGCCTTCATCACATCTTTCTTTTGCTGCTCGAGACGCAACATCTCGTGGTACTAAGTTTCCAAAAGAAGGATATCTTCTTTCTAGGTAATAGTCTCTATCTTCTTCTTTAAGATTTACAGGTTTTAATTTGCCTTCGCGAATTGCTTTGGCATCTTCTAATTTTTTAGGCACCCAAATTCTACCATCATTTCTTAATGATTCTGACATTAAGGTTAATTTAGATTGGTAAGTTCCTGATACAGGAATACAAGTTGGATGTATTTGAGTGTAACAAGGGTTGGCAAATGCAGCACCTTTTCGGTGAGCCTTCCAAGCTGCAGTTACATTTGAGCCCATTGCATTGGTTGAAAGGTAAAATACATTACCATAACCTCCTGTGCAAAGTAAAACCGCATGAGCTGAATGTCTTTGAATTTCACCAGTAACTAGGTTTCTAGCAATAATTCCTCTGGCTTTTCCGTCAACCACTACAACTTCCATCATTTCGTGGCGGCTGTATAATTTTATTTTTCCTTTACCTACTTGGCGAGACATTGCAGAATAGGCACCCAATAATAATTGTTGTCCGGTTTGCCCTTTGGCGTAAAATGTTCTTGAAACTTGAACCCCACCAAAAGACCTATTATCTAATAACCCACCATATTCCCTAGCAAAGGGAACGCCTTGGGCAACACATTGGTCAATAATACTTGCGCTTACTTCAGCCAAGCGGTATACGTTGGCTTCTCGAGATCTATAATCGCCACCTTTAATGGTATCATAAAATAACCTGTAGGTGCTGTCACCGTCATT
>Ga0222664_1000256_pt1 | contig 37592 bp, 30 predicted proteins | sample AntAcemetagen604_FD_181147 | JGI IMG/M metagenome (GOLD analysis project Ga0222664, IMG submission 181147) | Saline water microbial communities from Ace Lake, Antarctica - #604 | ecosystem: Environmental > Aquatic > Non-marine Saline and Alkaline > Saline | place: Antarctica: Ace Lake... | reverse complement strand
TGGTTTGGGATTATTGCCCAAACCACAATTTTTGTTTTTGACCAGGTCAACAATACACCTTTGGCAGGTGCCCATGTTTTGGCTGTTTTAGAGGATAATTCAAATCAATTTAAAGTAACCGATCAAAACGGAAAAGCAATTTTTGAGGAAACAATAGCTGGAATTGCAACCTTTTCGTTTTTAGGCTACCAAACCAAGCAAATACCTATTTTAGGAAATACCAATGTTTATTTAGAAAAAATAAGCGAAACCTTAAACGAATTTGTTGTTACAGCCAATGCAGTGCCAACGCGCATTGAAGATAATATTTACTTAGCTAAAGTTATTTCTAACAAAACCATTGCAGCAAAAGGCGCCAACAATGTTAGAGAAGCTTTGATGAATGAATTAAATATTTCGCTTGCGCAGGATAATATTTTAGGCTCAGGATTATCGTTAAATGGAGTAGGAGGCGAAAACATAAAAATTTTGATTGATGGCGTTCCTGTAATTGGAAGACTCGATGGCAATGTGGATGTAAGTCAACTAAACCTAAATAACATAGAGAAAATTGAAATTATTGAAGGGCCAATGTCTGTAAATTTTGGATCGAATGCTTTGGGTGGCGTTATTAATTTGATTACCAAAAAGCAGCAAGAAAATAAGGTAGAAGCAATTGCGAATACTTATTACGAAACTGTTGGCAATTACAATTTCGACGGTTCTGTTGGTGTTAAATCAGGTAAAAGTTTAATTACCATTAATGGCGGTCGTTACTTTTTTGATGGTTATTCGCCAAGCGATAGAGGAAGGTGGGAGCAGTGGAAACCCAAAGAACAATACTTTGCAGATATTGCTATAAACAGGAGCCTTAAAGGTTTCAACCTCCGGGTACAATCAAAGGTTTTTAGAGAAATAATTCAAAGTAAAGGACAACCTTTAATGCCTTTTGAAATAAATGCTTCAGACCAATATTTTACAACATACCGATTAGATAATTCTGCGTTTTTAAACGGATTTATAAAACCGAAACATCATTTAGATATAACTGCGGCCTACAACATTTTTCAAAGGCACAGCAATACATATTTCAAGGATTTGGTTACGCTTGAAGAAGCTAACACCAATAATAACGTTGAAACTTTTGGACTAGCAATGAGTCGCGGTATTTACAGTTTTGTGGATAAAGAATCACTCTTAAACCTTCAATTGGGTTATGAATTAAATGCCGAAACTGCCGAAGGAAAAAGGATTGACCAAGCCAAAAGAAATTTAGAAGAAGTAGCCCTTTTTGGAAATATGACCATTAGTTTATTATCCGAAAAAATTCAATTAAAACCTGCTTTGCGTTACACTTATAATTCGGTTTATAAAACAATTCCAACGCCCTCTTTTAATGTGAAATTAGCACCAACAAAAAACCTAACTTTAAGAGGTTCTTATGCTCGGGGATTTAGGTCTCCCTCATTAAAAGAGTTGTATTTTATTTTTGTTGATATAAACCACAATATTTATGGGAATGAAAATTTAACTCCTGAATCAAGTCACAATTTTATTGGTTCAATTAACTTTAACCAAAACATTAGTAAATCAATTTTAAAACTCACTTTATCAGGTTTTTATAACTCAATTGAAAACCAAATCAGAAGTGTTCTGATTACTTTAAATGCAGACTCTTTATTGTATGAGAACCAAAATATTGCTTGGTTTAAAACGCAAGGAATTAAGTCTAAAATTGAATTAAAAAGAGAAATAATTACTCTTGGAATTCAGCACAGTTATACAGGCATAAAAAGCTTTGTTGAAGCCGATGTTTTTGGGGAAAATAGGTTTGTTTATTTCAATGAATTGCAAGCCAATTTGGGCGTTTCATTCCCAAAAGCAAAAAGCAGTTTTAATGTGTTTTATAAATTAAATGGCAAACAACCAATTTTGTTTTCCTCGTTCAATTCAGAGCTCGATAGAGAAGAACTTATTATCGGCTCAATCAATGGTTTTTCGATGTTGGATGTTAGTTATGTTCAACCATTTTTTAAGAATGCTTTGGTAGTTGGTTTGTACGCCAAAAACCTATTGGATGTTGATAATATTTCGCAAACTGCAGGAATCAATTCAGGAGGAGCACATTTATCTGCTTCAACCCAATTGCCTGCTTTATGGGGAAGAAGTTTCGCTTTAAAACTAACCTATAAACTTAGCAAATAAAGATGAAGAATTATTTATTGCTTCTTTCAATTTTGGCTTTGGGTTTAACAAGTTGCTTTAAAGAAGATTTGCCTGTACCTGCTTATGTTTCTCCTGAAGGTGTAATTTCAAATGTAGCTGAAACAGGTAAATTATATGAAAACCAAGTGTTTTTCGATTTAGAATCGAACACCTTTGTAAAAACCGTTGACCGTTCTATTTGGGATTTGGCGTTTACTGCCGATGCAAAAGCGTTTCATGTTTTTTTGAATGATGGAAAATTTATGTCGGCTGCCAACACAAACCAAACTGATTTTGCCAAAACTAATTTTGATGATTTGGTTTGGCGTTACGATAACTCAAACGGAAATGGAGCACAAACAGCGCTTTTTGATTGGTTTGAACTTTCTGAAAATGGAATAACCCTGAATAATTGGGTTTACATAATAGATAGAGGCTATACAGCTGATGGCAACTTACTCGGGAAATTTAAATTTCAAATTTTAGATGCCAATAATGAGTTTTATAGAATTTTAGTAGGAACGCAAACCGATGGAATTGGAACAGAAATTATTATTGGGAAAAATGAGATTTATAATTTTTCATATTTCAGTTTTGTAAATGGAGGAGAGGTTTTATATGTTGCGCCTCCTAAAACAGAATACGATTTGATTTTTGGGCAATACACGGCTAAGGTTAAGCAAATAACTACAGGTATTATCGAAGATTACTCAGTAAATGGTGTTCTGTTAAATGAATTCGAAACAGTTGCCACAGAGGAGTTTTTAAAGCCTTTTAGCAATGTTTTGTACACTGACCTTGAAAATTACGCTTTCACCAATGAGAACGATTTAATTGGCTACAACTGGAAGGATTATGACTTTGATTTAGAAATTTACAATATTTACAGCAATCAAGTTTACTTAATAGAAACGCAAGAGGGTAATTTTTTCAAATTGCGATTTACAGGTTTTGTAAACGAAAAAGGGGAAAGGGGTTATCCAAATTTTGAATTTTCGAAATTTTAGTTTTTCTCAATTTCAATTTTGTCTTTTTCAGGTTTTTTGGCATTCTGCTTGGCTCTTTTGGTTAGCCTAATTTGAATAAAACTCTCTACAGGTAAAATTAACAAAGCAACAATTAAGTGAAAAATAACTTGAAATAAAGGAGCAGCTCCAACAAAACCTTGTACATAATCTTCGGTACTCGTTTCAAAGTAATCAAAAAGCATAAAAAGCGTAATAAATGCGAAAAGCTTTGTAGTTCTTGCATTCCCACTTCGAGAAGTATAAAAGGTTAAAACGATAAAAAGGCTAAAAAGACTTAATTCAGCAATTCTAAACCAAATGGTTTTCCAAAATGGTTTTTTAATGATGAAATCTATGGTCAAGGGTTTGTCTTCTAAGGGATACCCTTCACTAAAAGATTGCACTAAAAATTTATAATTACCAGGCTCTAAATTGTTATAGGTTGCAATATTTTTCTTTCCTAATGGACTCCATTCTTCCTCAAACCCTTCTAATTTGTAAGCGTAATCTATTTTTTCAACGTTGTAAAGCGAAATCGTAATGAAATCAAAAGTTAGGTAATTTTCTTCGTAGGTAAATTCTAGTTTTTTGGTTGCGTCTAAAACCTTTGAAGTACTGCCATCGCGGTATTTGTATTCATCTACATAACGTAGTTTTTGCTTGATGTTTACTACAGAAACATCGTTTTGAATTGGTTTAAAATTCTCAACAGGCGATTCAATTATGGTAAAACCTAAATCATTTCCTAAATAGAAATTACCTATAAAATCGCTAAAAAAGCCAATGCCATCTAAAAAGAAACTTTTACGATAGGTAAGCTCTAAAGGGAAACCATCGTTTATGGAGAACCTGTTTACCTTGGAATAATCTTTTGAAACTCGAGTTAACCCTTTTTGATGCATTAACCAAACATTGTTTTCCTCATCAAATGAAATTCCCTTAATGTAATTGCCTAAAAGACCTTGTTGAACGCTGAAGTTCTGAACCTCAAAGTTTTTGTCTATTCTAAAAACGCCACTATCAGCGGTTCCAACCCAAATGTTTTTGTCTTTATCTTGGTTAATTTCGGTTACCTCAAAAGAATTGAATTTTCCATCTTTAGATAGGAATTCAAAATTCCCATCAGGTAAAATCCTCGATAAACCAGATTGTCTTGAGCCAATCCAAGCAATATTATCGGCGCTTACAAATACTTTTTCAACATCGTTATCAATAAACCCTGATTGTATATCATAAGTTTGGTATGTATTGTCATTGAGGTTAACCTTTAAAATTCCTTTTCCAGAAACAGCCAACCATAAAGTCCCATTTTTTAAAGACATGGAACTTATAGAAGTGTAGTTTAATTCGGGCAGAAAAGGTTCAATCTCGGTTAAATCATGGTTAAACTTATAAATACCATTACCACTTGTACCAATAAAAACATGAGTTTCATTTTGAGTAAGCCCTGCTATTTCATTTATTCTAAGGTTTTGAGGTAAGGCAATCGGCTCCACAATTAAGCTGTCTTTGTTATTGCCGTAATAACCTTTAAATAATCCTACATCAGTGCCAATAAGCAAATAGTTGTTTTTTATGCTTAAAAAACTCGAAACATAGCCAACATTATAGTTTTTATACAAGTTTATAAATTGGGCTTTCACTTGGGTGAGTCTTGCCAAAGAAGTACCATACATTCCAACCCAAATATTTCCTTCACTATCTTCCATAAGAGAAGAAATATTATCGCCGGGTAATTCTCTTTTTTTAGAGAAGGTTAAAGCAACACCTTCTTTCGAGATTAAACCTTTTTGATCTAACCTGAACTTTATCAGGCCATTAGCCGCAGTTCCTATCCAAAGGTTCTTTTTTTCGTCTTCGCAAATAGCTTTTATTGGATATTTGAATAAATCATTAAAGTGAATTGATTCAAAGAAAGAGTAGGAGTTGTTTTTCCAGGAAAAGCTATACAAGCCTTCTCCATCAATCCCAATCCAAAAATCTTCTGAGAATCTCGATTTTTTAATGGTTCTAATCTGTTTTCCTTCAGATTCAAAAATCTTAAAAGTAAAACTCCATGAATTATTCTTTTTAGAAAAAACAAACAAACCACTATTTGTTCCTGCTACAAGAGTTTTGTTATCAATAAATCCCAACGAAATAATATAAATGTCTTTGGGAAGCTTTAAATCTATAATTAGTGCTTTATCATCTTTTATTTGGAATAAACCTTCGTATTCGTCTAAACCATATACTTCGCCATTTACCTTTTCTAAACTTTTAATACGCGACAATTCCTTGGGAGCTATTAAACTATCTAAACCAATGCCATTGTATTTGGCTAGTTTTCCATTCGAAAACCCAAAAAACAGTTCTTTTTCTTTATTGCCTAAGCAAGCGGAAGTTGCATAAGCAGACTTGTTGCGAAACGGATTTTTAAAATTTTTGAATTCAAGGCCATTGTAATTGTAAATACCTTTTTCGGTAGAAAGCCACAAATAACCTACTGAATCTTGAAGGATGTTGTAAATAAATGTTCCTTCAAGTTTATTGCGGGCATTAAATAATTTAACCTCATAAGATTGCCCCTGAACTAAAAAAATTGAAGAGAAGAAAATCCCAAAAAGGAACAATAACTTTTTAGCCATTTTCTATTTTACGGTGTTAATTTTTGGTTGGTATTTGTATTTGGGTATGCCTCCAATAGGGCTACTGAAAAAGCTTACCGCCTCATTGTATTGATTCACCAAATAAATAACAAAATCGTTATTGCCTGCGCCTCTTTTTACAATTTGGAAATCTAAACTAGTGTTCATTTCATTTTTATCAATTTCATGTTTGCTTTCTGCCCAAACATTATTTCCTGAGGCTTTTACAGGATGCCGGTTTTTAGAAACAGAATAAACCAATATTTCTCCATCAGAGTCAAAATCGAAATTATGCTGGATAACAGCAGTAATATCTGAGGTAATAAATGGGAATACATGCGCAACTTGATTTGCTTTGGGCAACCTTACAGAATATTCATAAGCAAAAGCATTTGCGCCGTCAACCTCTCTGTTAGCTGTATTGCTTGTTGATAGAAAAATTGAGAAAAGGTTTCCATCATTACCTGATATTCCTTTAACGATGATTTTAAAAATATACCCATCCATTTCATTGGAAAGCTGACCATCAATAGGGTTGAATGGGCCAATGCTCAACCAATTATCATCCAATTGTGCATCTACGCCAATTGTTCGGTTGTAAAGTCTTCTGCCAGAATCATAACCTTCTACAGGGTCAGCCTTTTTAGAAGCTTCTGAAAAAGCATCTCTACCACCATAAACACTGTAATCTATTTGGGTATCAAAGCCCTCATGAGGTTCATCATATTTTCCGCCTGTTTCTGCATCAAAAACCCGAATAAAAAAAGGTGATTTGAAATTTTTTGGAATAACAAAAAATAGCACTTGTGTAAAATCATCATCTCCCCAAGATTTATCTGATTGGTTGCCAAAAACAGAAAAATATTCTAAGTTTTCTGCAATACCCGGAACTCTTTGGGCTTGAACTCCAACTGACCAAACAACTAATAAAAAAAGGCTTAAAATATTTTTCATTTGGTTACAGTTATATTTTTCGTGAAACACAAACTCTTAAAATCATTGCCTGAAGAAAAGAAAACAACACAGGTAATATCATAATTACCCGGATTAAAAACTCTTGTAGAAAAAGTTGGGTTGCAATCATATTTTTTATTGGCATAATTCCAGTAAACTTTATCAATTTTATAATGTGGTGGAATATTTAAAATAGGAGAGAAGGTAGCAATTTCTCTTTCTGAAAAATTACTTTTACCAGCTATTGAAAGTGAAATCGAATTTCTTACCGATACTTCCGTCTCAAATTCGCTTTGTGATAACAGTTGTTTCGTTTTTGGATTTATAACATCTAGAAATATCTTGTAACTTCCTTGTGTTTTGTAACAATGCCTTTGTTTAACTCCTTTAGAGTTTGTTCCGTCTCCCCATTTCCATAAAAACTCTAACTCTTTTCCATTCGGGTCTAAAGACTCCGTTAAATCAACTTCTACACATTGGTAGGACGCTAATTCAGATTCACATGGTAAATTGGAGTTTTCAAAATACATTTCTGCTGTGCAACCATTAAAATCAAATTGAATTCCATCTGGCTGAGCCTCCAAATAGTCTTTAATTCCGTTTTTATTTTCATCTGCTGGAGTTACAGGTTTACCACCTTCTTTTATATCGAAGTAATCTAATATTCCGTTGTTGTTGTAATCAATAAAAAGATTGCTGCTTACCTTCATGAATTTTTGATACCCTTCTGTACCTAAACCTTCATGCAAATCAGGAATTCCATCATCATCACTATCAAAATCTAAAAAGTCAAATTTTTGGTCTTTGTCATAATCTAATGGCTTATTAATAACAGAAATACCATCAAGAAATCCATTTTCATCTGAGTCGATATTTCCACTTTCAACAACATCCAAAATCCCATCATTGTCGCTATCTAAATCAACAAAATTTGGCTGTCCATCCTTATCTACATCAATTAAATCATTAATTCCATCAAGGTTTAAATCTTGGTATTTCCCCATTTTAGGATGCTTAAAAGTAGGATCAATGTAATTTGGTGCACCATTATTATTTACGTCGCCAAAAGGATTCACGCCAAAAAACTCATCAGTATTTGAAATCCCGTCATTGTCGGCATCTTCATCATTAATATCTAAAATTCCATCGAAATCAAAATCACTTAGAACTTCAATTTTATTCCCGAAACTTAAAGTAGAAGTTTTAAGAAAAACATGGAACAAATCGACTTCTTCCTTTTTTAAACTGTTCGAAGTATTATTTGCAAAAGGCTCATCTTCAGTAATTATTTTGCCTGTTTTAAATTGAAAGTTTGGAACGTTAAATATTTCTAATGAGTTATTCGGTTTTAAAAAAGAAAATTTTACCGGAATTTCTTTCAAAGAATAATCAAACATTAAAGAGTAATTAACAGGAAAACCTGTTGTGGTATCTACCTTAAAATCCCAATAAAATAACGTATCTCCATTGTTAGAGAATAAATTTTTGGTTTGTTTTAAGATATTTTGGTCATCAACTTTGCAAACAGCATCAACACTAAAAAACTCATTAGAAATTAAAGAAGCACCTATAGCAACTTGGTTTTTTGATTTTAAAAAGCTAATTAACTCAAGGTTACTCGTAGGGGAGGAGAAAGTCTCTTTTTTTAATTCTTCATTGTTTAAAATATAAGCCCTTATTGGTTGGGCAGGGTTACCAGTATTTTGAATATTAAAAGCATTTATTTGGTTTGATTCTATTGGAAACTTGAAAAATGAGTAATAATAATTACCTGATTTCCCTTTTAAAGGTGTTTCTAATTTTACTGGAATTTCTAAAGCATTTGACGTATTATTTTTTAAAAACCAAGTATCTGAAAAAGCAAGTTCGGTTGAGGCTCCTTGCATATTGATTGAAACTTTTTCTACTTCAATTAAAAATTGATTGAGTTTAGATTTTTTATCGAAATCAATTAAAATTTTATGCTGACCACCTTTTTGAATTTTAAAAGGATATTCAAAACTTTCTAAGGAAAATTTGCCTGAATTATTTTCGAGATTTACAAAAACAGAATCTATTGTTTTTGATTTTTCGTTTTTAACCTTAAAAACAATATTTAAAGTTTCGGCTTTGGTTTTAGCTGAAACCTCAGGGTCTAATTTTAGGCCTTTAACTTTAAAAACAAGGCTTTGAAGGTTTGAAGTTTCAAAAAATATCTGGTTATTTGTTTTGGTTATTCCTAATAATTTAGGATTGTCGATATTTTTGAAAAACACTGTTGATGTTTGACCGCTTAGAGAATTTGAAAGAATTATTGCAGCAAAAAAGGCTGTGAAAACTATTTCTTTAAAAAAATTTAAGATCATTAAAACTAAATATTCTTCAAGATTAATATTATTTAAGTTTACTTTTTATTTTTTGTTTAAAATCTGAAGTTAATAGAAGAGTAAAATTTTGAAATACTGAATTAAAAATTATGGAAGTAAACATTTCAAAAACAAGTTCAAAAGGTCATGCTTACATAGGAGATGAAAAAAATCCCGAAGCAGAAATGACCTTTAGCATGGCGGGAAACACAAAAATGATAATTGACCATACTGAAGTTGGTGCAAGCCTAAAAGGAAAAGAAGCAGGTAAAAAAATGCTTTTGGCCATTGTTGAAATGGCTCGAAAAGAAAATATTAAGATTATTCCACTGTGTCCGTTTGCCAATTCAGTTTTTAAAAAAGATGCCAGTATTCGAGATGTTTTGGTTTAGGCGATACTAATACAAGTTATTACTATTACTTATCTATTTGACCCATAATTCTATATTTGATTTTTACGAATCTTAAATTAACGCCAAATGATTAAAAAATCGACAAACTTATTTGCCCTTGCAGTATTTGCTGTAGCATTTTTAACTTCAATTTCATTAACCTCGTGCGGAGGCGGAGGAGCAGCTGAAGAAACAATGGAAGAAAAAACAGAAGAAGTCGCAGCTCCTGAAGAAGCAGTTGTTGAAGATGAGCATCCTGCTGCCGACGAAGCTATGGAAGGTGGCGAAGAGCATCCAACAGCAGAAGCTGAAGAAGCAACAGAAGAAGGTGAAGCTACTGAAACTAAAAACGAGCACCCAAATTAATTAAACACCTAGCTTTCTTAGGTAAGTAAATTTGGTTTTCACAGGATATTCTGTGCCATTTACTTCTAAAATAGGATAAGCGAAAAAAGGTATTTTGCCAGAGAGCGGACTTGGATTTACTTCCAAGTCCCTTCCACGGCTCAATTCAATTCTATTTGCCGGATGATGCCCAAAATAATACGTTGCTAAAGCTGTGTATTTATTGGCTTCACTAATATCAATAGGCCACCATTTGCCTTCTGCATAAAACTCAGCCCAACAATGGTAACCATCAACACCGCCCTCATTTCTTGAGGAAGGTATTGCCGCTCCAATGGCAAATCTTGCAGGAATTTTTGCCGTTTTTGCTAAGGAAATAAACAAAGAGTGAAATTCTGTGCAATTCCCCGATTTAGAATCGCAAGCAAAGTTTGCATCACCTGTGCCGTATTTTCCTTGCTTGGCATATTTTACAGTTTCAATAACGTAATCGTATAAAGCCCTTGCTTTAACCAAATTGTTGTCACTTTCTTTTCCAGATAAAACTTCGGTTACAATTTCTTGAAACCTACCGCCAGTTGGCAAAAGCGGGGAGCCTAATAAATTTGTTTGCTTTGGTTCTTTATCTAAATATGGACCTTTTTCTATTCGCTCTATATCATAAAGAACCTCAATTTTGTCATTGCTATTTTCAGTATTCAACTCAAAATAACCAATCGTATTTCCAAATTTTAATTCTTTCAAAGTTTTCATTTCAACAGGAGCAGTCACCTTGATAATATTGACACTTTGAAACCTATCAGTTTGAGCAATTGGAATCCAAAGTTTAGCAGAACCTTCTATTTTGGGCAATAGAGCAGAATATTTAAATTCAAATTGGTCTTTTCCTTCTATAACACCTAACAATTCATTGGATGCGCCTTTTGTTGGAACTTTACTCCAAGATTTATCTTTTTTATCTTGTTTCCAAGTATAATATGGTTTCCCATTTAATTTATGGACAGTTGTGCTTGTTACCTCCATTTTTTCAGGAGTTCCTTCTAAAAAAAAATCCACATCAAAAACATCACCCGAAGTATCGGCCAAATCAACACAGGCGAAGTATTTTCCTTTTTTTAAAACAGAAAGATATTCTGTATGAACTCTTACCAATCTTAGTTTAAGGTTTAAAGTGTCATCTTCAATGGTAAAGTAACCACCCTCAGACTCGGTTTTGTGAGTAATATAATCGTGAATTCCTTTTTCTACATCAACAATTGTAGCTTTAGGCTTTTCTTTTAAAACTTCATTTTCAGGTTTTGTTTCCTTCTTTGTTTCGCATCCTAGAAGTAAAAAAAGAGTAAGAATAATGGGAGAAATTAATTTGAGTGTTTTAAACATAGCCTCAAAATTAAGGAATAGAAAAGGTAATTTTAGCTTGATGAAAAATGTTATTTCGAAAGACCAATTCTAAAACCCAATTCGGTTTTATTTAAGTTTAAAGCCAAATAGCCAATTTTAGTTTGTTTCACCAATTGGCTATACTTTTTACTAATCAATTTATAATCGCTGTGTATAGGACAAGGGTTTATATCTGAACATTGGTTTAAACCCAACATACATTTGGTGTGAAAATCCTTGCCATCAAACAATTCAATAACATCGTTTACAGTGCAGTTGTAGGTTTCTTTGTTTGAATACAAGCCACCATTTGGGCCTTTTCGAGAAGCAACAAAACCGCTAGCAGTTAATTTATTAATGATTTTGGCAATGAAAGCAGGCGGAGCCGAAACATGTTGACTTATTTCCTTTATGGTGTATTTCTTTTGGGTGGTTAAATCTTTCTCGGCTATAAAAATTAATGCTCTTAATGCATATTGCGAAGACTTAGATAAAATCATAACTAGAAATCTTTTTTTTGGCCAATATACATGAGAAGATTAAGCGGTGCAACAATCCAAATTAAACTAACACCAAGCATAACAAAAAAACCTAATTCAGAACCCATAAAATTTCTTATAGATGCGCCAGTAAAACCAAGTAAAGCAGCATAATCAAGTTTTAAAATTATCATTATTCTAGCTAAATCTATAGGATTTAAAAGAATAGCAATTAGCGAAAAATTTTCTAAAGGGTAATCGCTGTAAAGCATTAAAAGAAGTAAAAATATACCATCATAAATTATAGCAAAAAACAGCCACCATAAAATTGAAACCCCAAACCCTTTGAGTTTATTATCGTTATTAACTGATATTAATATAGCCAATGCCGAAAATATTAAGGTTAAGATTATAGCAGCAAGCAACAAAACAAAAAGGTTCACGGATATATGATTACCAATAAAAATAGCAGGTATCCCAATTCCTACCAAAAGCGAAAAAATTTGGGAACTCACCAAACCAAAATAATTTCCTAAAAAAAAGTGACTTCGTTTTATGGGTTGCGCAAGAATTAATTCGATAAATTCTTTGTTTTGATAGAAATAAATAACACCTATTAGCATGCTCACCAAAGGGGTGATAAATATTACCACATTCATTAAACTTACTACTACTTTATCTTCATTATCGCTAAAAAGCAGGAGGGAAGTTGTAACCAATAAATAGAATGCTGAGTAAATAATAGCCCAACGATTTCTGAATAAATCTAAAAAGCAAAATTTAAAAACGCTAATCATGTCTGCTGTTTTGAAGTTTTTTAGCAATGGCCTCTTCAAGGTTTGAGGCTTTTTCGGTTTTCATTAAGTTTTCAGGACTTCCTTCATAATTCACTTTTCCATCTAGAATAAAAATTAATTCATCGGCTATTTCTTCAGTTAAATACAATAAATGTGTAGAGAAAATTATTGTTTTCCCTGCCGCTTTATAATCAAGAAGTAATTTTTTTAACCTGATGTTTGAAATAGGGTCTAAACCAGAAGTAGGTTCATCTAAAATAATAATGGAAGTTTCGAACATTAGGGCGCAAACCAAATTTACCTTTTGGCGTGTTCCTCCACTTAATGTTTTTAATGTTTTGTTTAAAAAACTTTCAATTTCAAATAATTCAATTAATGGTTGCGGATTTCCTTTTTCTTTTCTTATTTCTTGAATAAAATTAAGAAGTTCAATAACTTTTAAATTCTCGGGAAACCTTGCTATTTGAGGAACATAAGAAATTACCCTTCTTAATTGATGATTTTTTAAAATTGATTCTTCATTTATCGAAATATCACCATTATTGGGTTTAACCAATCCTAAAATAGATTTCATTAGAGTGGTTTTTCCTGAACCATTTGGACCTAAAATACAGGTGATTTTTCCTTGTTTAAATTGATAATTCACCCCTTTAAGAACCTCTAAACTTCCAAATTTTTTTGAAACTTCAGTTAAACTAATCGACATAAGGTTTCATTTTAGGATTTAAATCAACAATGTTTTCAGGCGTAATAGTAGGCACAGCTTTTTCAGCTAGCTCTAAAACTGAAATAAAATTGCTTTTTATGAGTAATAAAGCAGGTTCGTTCTTTTCAACCAAAAAAGTAAAAAGACTCACCGGATTGTGGGGAACATCACCAATTCCGTTTTTATCTAAATCATATCCATGGTATTCACTCCAATAATTTTTGTCAAATATGTTATAGCTTCTTTTTGAATTGGTATAAACTGAAAAGGTATTTCCAATGAAATTATTTCCTGTTATGATGTTATCAGCGCAAGAGCTCAAAAGTTTTATGGCCCAGCCATTTTGGGTAAATTGGTTGTTTTCAATTTGCATTTTTGTTACGCCCTCACCAAAAATTGCTGATGTATTTTTTTTGAATGTATTGTTTGAAATATTTCCTTGTGAAATTTCTTTTAAGAGTAAACCATACGCCGCAGGCCCCCAGTTGTTGCTAAAGGTATTACCAAACATATTAATGTTTTTGCTATACATTACAGCCACGCCAGAGCCATTGTGCTCAAAAATATTATTGATGTAAGTATCGTCATTCGAAAACATAAAATGTAAGCCATACCTGATGTTGTTTTTACTGATGTTGTTTTCAATTCTTGTGTTGTTTACAAACTCAAAGTAAATTCCATCTCTGTGGTTTAGAGATTTATTGCCCTTAATCAACATATTATCACAATGCCATAGGTGAATTGCATTGCCTGAAGATATTTCTTTTTCGGCCTTACCTTGTATGTAATTGTTTGTTATTTCGCAATGGTTTGATTTTCTTAAATAAATTCCAAAAAATGCATTATTTATAGTTAAGTTATCTAAAATAAGATGTGAAACTCTATCTGCGCTAATAGCTGCCCAATCTTTTGTGTAACTGGTTGGTACATTTCTAAATTCAATGTTTTTTATGGTAACATGGTCTGAAACAATATTCAAAATTTCGCCTTTAAAATCACCATCTATTATGGCTTTGTTGCTGCTTAAGGTTATGGGTTTTGTAATTCGTAAATTGTATTCTTTATAGATGCCTTCTTCAACAAAAATCTCATCTAATGTATCTGCTTCTGCAAGAGCCATTGATATTGTTTTTATTGGGCAAGTAGTACAAACTTTTATAGTTTTTGAATAACCAGAAATTACAGATAAAATAAACAGGAAATAAGTTGAAATAAAAACCTTCAATTAAAATGATTTTAAAGCAATTGAATAGGGTAGGTATTCACCTTTTTTTTCAGCTGATAATAGTTTAGCAGATTCTTCTGCTTGAAAACCTGATAAATTTCTACCCATTGGACTTACAATTTCTTTTGATTTGAGGACCCATGATTCTTCTGCTGGAATTAAAATACCAGGATTTAGATAATCTGTAATAAAATGATATTTTAATGATTTATCGCCTTCTTTTTGAAAATCGATTTGACATTCTATAGAATCAAATTTGTAAACTTTCCCTTTGTCGGTAATCGATTCTGTGCCAAACCTTTTGTCAGTAATCGTCATGTGACAAAAAGCGCAGTTATCAATGTTGTAATGAATTTCTTGTTTTTCTATTTTACAACCTAAAAAAAGCAAAATAAAAAGGAAACTGAAAAATTTATACATGCTCTTTCTTTTTAAAGAATATAAAAGATAAAAACCCAAAAATATTGGCAATAAAAAACAAGATACCTCCTGTTGAAGGAAGTGAAATTGCATTAAAATTTAAGAGCATTTTTGAACCAAATAAAGGAGGTTGGTAAACCATTCCAGGTATTTTAATGGGTGCATTTGCATTTAAATTGTGGCCATAATCATACTCCCACAAGTAAAAATCATAAATACCCAAGCACGAAAGAATAAAAACCAAAACACCTATAGCAAGGTAATACCATCTGTTATATAAAAACAAACCAATTACTTCTAAAAGTGCTATTAAGCCTATAACGTAAGGAAAATATTTTAGCTCAGGAATACTATCTGGCTCTATATATTTCATGCCAATATAATGGTTTAAAATGTTAATATTTTGAATTGTAAATTCTGTATCACCTGTAATTTTATTTATCCAAATAAACATAGATATTCCACCAGGATATTGAGGTGCTTCAAGTGTAATTTTCCACATCGGGAAAAAGAACAATTGCAGCGTTAGAGGAATAGTAATGAGCATGAAGATTTTTGAAAGTTTCATTTCAGAGGATTTAAAACCAAGAGGAAACAAATCCTCTTGGTTATTATTTTTAAAATATTTTAAATGTTTTATTCGTCTAAAGACCAAGCAAGTGGCATATCGGTTTTACTAACCCTAACATAACCTTGCATTTCTTGATGCAATGCAGAGCAAAAATCAGTACAATAGAAAGGGAAAACACCTTCGTTTTTAGGGTTCCAAATAAAGGTTTCTGTTTGTCCTGGCATAATTAACAACTCAGAAGTATTGGCACCAATCATGGCAACACCATGCGGAGTATCCCAATCCTGCTCTAGGTTGGTTACGTGAAAATAAACTCTGTCACCTGGTTTTACGCCTTCAATATTATCTGGTGCAAAATGACTTCTAATCATAGTCATATAAATATGAACGTCTTTGCCATCTCTTTCAACTCTTGCATCAGCTTCTTTAATACATGCAAATGGATGCTTATTTTCTGCCAACTTATAAATCTTTTTACTTTTTGGAATAATTACCTCTGCAGCAATACCTTGAGCATAGTGAGGTTCTCCAATAGTTGGAAAATCTAAAAGCAACTTCATTTTCTCGCCGCTTATATCAAACAATTGGGCTGATTGCGTTAATTCAGGTCCAGTAGGTAAGTACCTATCCTTTGTAATTTTATTCATAGCTACCAAGTATTTACCCCATGGTTTTTTACTATCGCCACCAGGAATCATTAAATGGCCAATACTATAATAACAAGGTACTCTATCTACAACTTCCCAAGTACCAACTTTCCATTTTACAACTTCACTCGAAATAAAGAAAGAAGTATAAGCATTGCCTTTTCCATCAAACTCTGTATGCAATGGACCTAAACCACCACTTGCAACAGAACCTGCATTTACATCTTCAAATTTTAAAATTGGAATTCCATAAGCATCACCATCAAACTTTTTTGCATCAATAGCAGCAATCATCTTATCAAAAGAATGAACTGTTAAATCTGCCGATAACTTTCCTGCACCAACAATGTATTCTCCTGTTGGGTCAACATCTACACCATGAGGTGATTTAGGACAAGGCATATAATAAATTAAACCTGGACATTTTGCAGGGTCTAAAACCTTTACTGTTTTCACCATTTCTGATGTAGCCATGTGTGTTTCATCACTGTAATAATTATGAGCATAATTGGTTGATACTTCTGTAAAATTTCCTTCTGCAAGGTATTTTTCAGCTAATTTCCAATTTACAGCAGCAATATAATCCTTGTCGTTTTGAGAAGAGTTTACCTCTTTTAAGGTATGAGCCTCTTCTGTATTATAGGTGGTAAAAAAGGTCCAACCATGAGATTTTCCTTTACCGCTATGGGCCAAATCATAATCAAAACCTGGAACCAAAATTTGGAAGGCAATGGTCATATTTCCTGGCTCGTTGGCTTTTATGTAAGAAATTGAGCCTTTAAAATTTCCTTTTGCATTTGCAATTGGCACATCTCTTTGCGGAATAGGAACAGAAAACCTAGTTCCTGCAACTATATACTCTGTGTTTTCTGTGGTAAAAGGTGAACTGTGGTTACCTGCACTAAAAGGTAGTTCACAAATTTCGGTAGTTTCAAAAGTTGATAAATCAATTCTTGCTACTCTAGGAGTGTTGTTTCCATTTATAAAAACCCATCTGCCATCTGGCACGCCATCGGTTTGAGATAATTCTGGATGGTGGGCATCATCCCAAGGAACAAAACCAAAAGAGGTATTTAACATTGGTTTGGTTTCTTCATTAAAACCATATGCTTTTTCTGCATCTACAGAAAATACTGGAATTACCTTAAATAACCTACCTGAGGGCAAGCCATAAACTGATATTTGGCCACTAAAACCACCTGATATAAAGCTGTAAAACTCATCATACTCGCCTGGTTTTACATAAACTGCTGAAGCAACATCGGTTTGAGCCACACTAGTATTGCCATTGTTATTTGATTTGTTTCCGCACGACCAAAAGGTTGTTAAAAAAATGGAAACTGCTATAAAGATTAAATTTTTGTTTTTCATTGTTTTGGTTTTTTTAAATTGTTCTGAAGTATTCTAAAATTTTTCTTGCCTGATCTTCTGTAAGGTTTTGATTGGCCATAACAGCCATATTATTTTCTATTAAAACTTGTTTGGCCAAAGGATCTTTGGCAATCATTTCTTCAGGGTTTAATATCATATTCATAACCCATTCAGGTGATCTTCTTTCTAAAACGCCTTTAATTTTAGGGCCAACAAACTTTTTCTCTATTTTATGGCAAGCGGCGCAATTGGCTTCAAACAAAGCTTGACCTTCTGTAGCTAAACTTGGGTCTAACTCTCCTAATTCGATAGATTTTATTGGGCCAATTCCTTTTTCAGCCAAAGGGTTTTCGATTTTGCCAGAAGTAACTTTAGGTTTTACTTCTTTTGGAGCTGATTTGATTCCTATTTTCTTTGGAGCGGAATTTTCTGTAGTTTCAGAGTTTCCGCAGCCAATTAGAAAAATTGAAATTGCCAAAGCCAAAATAAGTGTCTTAATTTTTATCATTTTTTTTACTTTAATTTTTTAAGGTTTTTAATTTCACTTTGCGTCGGGAGGAAGGAGTACTTTATCTATTACATGAACTACTCCGTTTGAAGCATCAACAGTTCCCAAAATCTTGGCATCTCCTATAAAAACATCATTACCAACCCTTTTTACTGCTAGGTAATGTCCTGTAGCCATGTACATTTTCATACCATCTTTTAAACCGTCTCCTGTATAGGTTCCTGGAGATGCATGGTAGGTTAAGATTTTGGCTAAAGTTGCTTTGTTTTCAGGTTTTAACAAAGTTTCTACAGTTCCTGCTGGAAGCGCATCAAATGCAGCATTATTAGGAGCAAAAATTGTAATTGGACCATTGTTAGCCAAAATATTTTCAATTTGGGCTGCCTGCACTGCTGCTACTAAAGTTGAATGATCAGCTGAGCCTATTGCAATATTTAAAATATTTGCAGGACCATCATCATTTTTTAAAAAGGCTTGTCCTTGAGGTGCTGAATTTGGCTCAATAACCTCAGTTTTTGATTCAGCATTTTCAATTCCATTACTACAACCAAATAATATGGCTACAAGTAAAATGGCTAAATAGTTTTTTACATTCATGGTTTGGTTTTTTTAATTTGAGCAAAGCACGTTAAAGACAATCCATTAAAAAATGACATTCGTGTCTTTTATTGGGTGATAAAAGTCACTTTTTAATTATTCAGAAAAAAATTGAAAAGAAAAAGTTCACAAGAAGCTTCTATTTCAAATATTTAAGAATTATTAATGATTTAATAATTGATTTTTAAAATTAGATTCTTACTGTTGCGGCAATGAATGTGAAGCAAGTTCTAGATATTTCTGATTCAGTTTTTGGAAAAGGCTATATGACCGATAAAGAGGTTATAGACTATAAGAATGATTCAAACGCAACAATTATTACCATTGAAAGGAATAACCATTTAGTTGGGTTTTCTGTAATTCAAATTTTATCTAAAGCGCAATTAAATTATGTTGTTTTTGATGATGTTCCAGAAGAAATTAAGTCGTTTTCTAAAATTGGTTACCGCAAAATGACAGCCGTAAATCCCAATTTAAAAAGTAAAGGAATTGGTCAAAAGCTTTTTAAAATGGGGCAGGAGTGGTTTACTTCTAAAAGTGTAGATGTAGTTTTAACAGTTGCTTGGGTAAATGAAGAAACAAAAATCTACAGACGGTTTTTAGAGAAACATGGATTTAAACCTATAAAAAACTATAACGAATATTGGAAAGAAGATAGTTTAGCAAGGCAATATGATTGCGCAGTTTGTGGAACACCACCCTGTAAATGTGATGGCGTTTTGTACGCCAAAAAGTTAAAAAGTTAACCATGTTTTTAGATTACGATGCTACAAATTTTGATGGCTTAATTCCACTTTCCGGCGGAATTGATAGCACAGCAGTTTTGTTGAAAGTTTTAAAAGAAAATCCTGATAAAAATTATTTGGTCTATAGGGTGGATATGGTTCATGGCACAAGCGGCCACAGAACAACCCGAGAAGCAATGGCTACAGAAAAAATTTTAGCTTGGCTTTTTAACAATGGCTATCAAAACTTTGCTTATAAAGCTTTAAGAATAGATTACTCGACTTTAGGAATGACACCGCCTGTTTGGGATAGTGAAGTAGTTAATTTTTTTGGAGCCATGATTTTACAAGCAAAACCCGAAATAAAAACCTTTTATGATGGGGCTATAGCCGATGATTTTTTTGACCCTGATTTTCAAAACAGGTTAAATAAAATTGCTGATATTTTGTATTTACATTCAGGTAAAAGGAGGGAAGACCTAGAAATAAAATTCCCTCTTAAATCATTGAGTAAATATGAGGTAATAAAAACAATTTCCGCAGAATTACTTCAACTAACTTGGAGTTGCAGGTATCCTAAAATTGTTGCTGCTTGGACTTATGGCCGATGCCATGAATGCCCTCAATGTAAGGTTATAGATTTGGTATTAAAAGAAAACCTAGATTTAGATTCTAAAATATTCAGCTAAACTATCTGTAAAATAGGTACACATTAAATTCTTTATCAGGAAAGCAATTTAAATTTATACGGATGTTAGCGAAGAGAATATTAAAAATATAATATCGCTCAAGCCTCAACATTAAATAACAAAAAAGGCTATACATCACTTACTTCTTGGTTATATGCAGTATTTATTTAGGTTTGTAAGGGTAAACAAAAGGTAGCTAACTTTCATATTTATCCACCGAAATAACATGAAGGAGGAATGATAGTTAGCCCCTAGTTGTATGGCATTACCCCATACTAGAATATTTTTTTTATTTATTAAATACCTGTATTATGTATACCATGAATCTCAAAATCTACGTATTATTGACATTTTGGCTTTTTTCTTTTTATGTATTTAGCCAAACTACTATTAATCAAAAATTAATTGCATTTGACTTTCCAATTGCACCTAATATTCATTGGAATGTTACCAAAACTGATAACCAAGAAAATATTTATTACCTTGGTACTTCCATAGATTCTATTTCACATTTCCAAAAAATTATTTTAACTAAACGTTCAAATGAAGGTGACCTTATTTGGCAAAAACAAATTATTGCTACTAATTCTACAAATAACTACGGTGTTGATTTTGAATGGATTAGTCCTACAGAAATTATTTTAATCGGAGCTACAGAAATAAACAATAACTTGGACTATTTATGCACAAAAATAAATTCCAATACAGGTAATATTATTTGGAGTAAACTATATAACAGCACTTTTAATTTAAGAGACATACCCACAGATTTGACAATTTTCGAAAATAATATTCTTATTACAGGAATATCGCAAAACAATAATCTTAACAACGATTTTTACACTTTAAATTTAGATTCAGCCGGCACTGAAATTTGGAATAATAGATACAACTACGATAATGCCGAAGATTTAGCTATTGATATTCAAATAAATAACAATAATGTAATCATTACAGGTGTTTCGGGTAATCAATTTAACGATTACAATTATACTTTAGTTAGCCTTGCTATAGATGATGGATCGCTTATTAACGATGAAAGAGTTGACAATGGCAATATTGGGTTTGATATGCCTGTTGATGTTGCTAAAGATTTAAACGACAATATTTTTGTAACAGGCAACTCCAAAGGAGATTTTTTAACAGTTAAGTTTGATAGTCTTTTAAATATAGTTGATAGTGTACGTTTTAATTCTCAAAACTTAGATTCTGTAAAAGGTATTTTAATTGATGATTCAGCAAACGTTTACGTTTTTGGAAACTGTTTATCTGATTTTGGTTACTTCTACACCAAAATAATTAAATACAATAACTTCTTAGACTCGGTATGGGAAAGAGATATTAAACTTTCCAACTCCTCTAACTTTAAAGCTCAAACAGGTTTAATCAAAAATGATAAAATTATTTTGGGGATTAATTCCGATAGTTATTTATATCATGCTGGTTGCAACATTTTTGGCAACACATTATGGGCTAAAAAATTTGATACAGATTTTCAAAAGAGTATGCCAATCACAGTTTTTAGCTCCGGAGCAAATAAATTTGCTATTTCTAGCAAATTTTTTAATGGCGAAGAAAATCTATTTGGTATAATTAGTGTCGATTACGAAGTTTTTGCAAACGATTCAGTTACAAATCCCAATGGCTCTCCTCATTGGGTTGACGACGAGTTTATTGTAAGATTTAACCCAAATGAAGTTAAACTTAACTTCATTGAAAATAAAAATACGGAGTTTGCTCGCCTCGATTCAATTTTAAAGCCCTCAGCCTACTCAACTATTTTAAATAACATTGGCGAATTAACAAATTTTGAATTGCTTACATTTTCAAAACTTTATCCAAATATGGAAATTGGAGATACCCTTGCCGAAACCATTTGGGGAGATACAATTAAAACAAAAAAGCTTTGGAGTTCTTTCATTGTTAGAGGAAACAACATCAATGAAAAAGTTTTATCACAAGCTTTTAATAACCAATTTCCTTTTGTTTATTATGCTCACAGAAATTTAATCGCAAAACCTCATTGGCTCCCAAATGACCCTGAACTAACTAACTCTCCTAATTTAATTGATGATGGAACAAATAATTACCATATAAATATCAAAAAAGCGTGGGATATTGAAAAGGGTAATTCTAATGTAAATGTTGGAATTATTGATTTTGATATTCAGTCAAACTTTGCAGAATTTGGTTTAAATTCTACCCAAAAATCTAGTAAATTCCCTATTAACCACAAAGTTATTAGCAATACACAGACAATTAATGCAAAATCCGGACATGGAACATCTGTTGCAAGTATAGTAGGAGCAATTTCAAATAATAATATTGGGATTAGTGGAGTGGCTGGCGGTGACTATACTAGCAATAACTTAGGTGTTACACTTTATGGTATGGATGTGGCGTTAAACTTAAGTAATTCCGAAACCAATTTATCAATAATTAATCAAGGGTTTGATTTTTTTAATGATCAAAGCTTAAATATCCATATATATAACGCAAGCCTTGGTATTCCATATGAAGATACCACAATGAGTGCAATTGAAATATCTTCTTTTTATGAGAACATTGAAAATTTGTTTAAAAGAGGAATTCCATTGATAGCATCAAGGGGTAACGAAAATACTAACAACAATCAATTTCCCTCAACATTAAGTGACCCAATGGTTATTTCTGTGGGCGGGGCTGATGTAACAAACGGACAATATTATATTGGGTCTAGTTACGGTAAAAACGTTGATATTATTGCTCCGTGGAAGGCAATGTCAATTGGTGGCCAAGGTAGTCTTACAAATCAGAATATTTATGGATATCTGAGTGGGACTTCATCATCTGCTCCACAAGTAGCAGGATTATCAGCATTAATGATAAGTTATTATAATAATAAAGTCCCTCAACAACTTAAACTTGTTAATGAGGATATCGAAGCATTAATTGAATTTTATGCTACAGATGCAAACGACCCCGGATATGACCAATACGCGGGACATGGTTTTATTAATGCCTTCGAAACTTTAAAGCATATTGTAAAACCTACTTATAGTGTTCAAAAATTTGGTTTTTCAAAAAATTTAAGTAATAAAGTTTTAGTTAACTCTAACCATAACCTAAAACTTAATGTTGGCTATGGAGTCTCAATACTCTAATACTGTCATCCAGGCTGGAGAGTATGTTTGCGAGGTGTATAAACTTTCTGGTTCAAGCAATTATTTTCTTGGCACCAATGAAAGTATGATTTCAACCCAAAAAAACGGAAACCATGTTTGGGCTAGAAACAACGTTTCAGATTTATTTGAGTATGCCAATGAAATTTTTCCAACTCCAGGGTGTAAAATAACATCTTCAAATTACCATTCGGTAACTATGGAAGGTTATCAATACAAAATACTTTATAACGTTAATAACCCTTCAGTTGCCTTAAACCAATGGTTGCCCGATTTAGGAAATAAAACACCTTACTTTGGATTTTCTGTGCATACATATACAGATTTTTCATCGGGTGAAAATAATTTAACCAACAGTAGCTCCATTATTACGTTTCCTAATCCTGCTACTAATAACTTTCAAATAGCGGGAATAACCGAAAAAGTTAATATTGAAATTTTTAATAATTTAGGTGAAATTATTTATTATCAATCTAATGTAATCGTGCCAAGTTATAGAATTAACACAACAGATTGGCCTAAAGGAACCTATTTTGTAAAAATAAAGGGGAATCAAACTAATGCAAGTTTTAAACAAATAATACTACCATGAAAAATATATATCTGTTAACTATTTTGTGGGTTTTCTGCATTAATGGTAATGCACAACAATGGAAAGCACCGGAATTTGGAAATATTCAGCCAATAGAAACTTATGGTTTAATTAGCGACATTGTTGAATGGAAGGATACCTTATATGCAGCAGGGTATTTTAGAAATCAATTTGGTGATACAATAAAAGGGATTGGAAAATTTAATGGGAAGTTTTGGGAAGAAGAAATTCATTTTGCAAATGGTGGTTTTGGAAATCAAATGTTAGATGTTTACCAAAACAAATTACTAATTTGGGGGTCTCTACCCTTATCAATAAATGGTAAAATATATAACAATTTGCTATTATATGATAACGATAGTATTTTCGATTTTTATGGCGGTTTTAATTCTAATATTAATACTTTGTCATTAATTGACTCATCTATTTACGTTAGTATTAATTATACTGATTCTATAGCAGGGCAACCTTCAAAAGGTATTGCCAAGTGGGATGGTAAGCAATGGCAAGCTATGGGTAAAGGGCTTGATTATTACGGACCAAGTTTAATTTTTGAGTTTCAAGGTAAAGTCCATGCAGCTATGGTGGAAAAATCTGGAAATACAACAATAAACAACCTTATTGCCTATTGGGAAGATGGTGAATGGAAAGATTATCAATACAATGAGTGGTACAATTTTTTACCATGTTGTGTTTACGACGTTTTTCCTTTTGAAGATAAATTACTCCTAAACAGAAATAAAAAACAATTGTATTGGTATCAACCTTCTGCTGACAGTGTATTTTGGAAACAGAAGTATTCTTTTTTTGAAGAAACCAACAGATTTAATAACTTTATTTTTTATGAAAAAAAACTTTATTTTTTCATTGCTCAACTAGGCTTCTTCAAATTCAAAGATGAAAATAATTGGATTGAATTATTAAAACCTATAAGTTCAAACTCCCAAAACAGAAGTATTAATAGTATTAATCTTTACAACAATAAAATATGGATTTCAGGAAAATTTGTTAAAGACCAAGATGTAATTGGAAACTATTTACTTTGGTTTGATAGCACAATTACGAGTACTAACGATTTTTTTAATAATCATCAAAATTTTACAATATATCCCAATCCCTCAAATCAAAAATTTACAATTGTGGGTAACACCCAAGACATAGATTTAATAAGAATTTACAACATATCCAGTCAACTGATAACGGAAAAAAAGGGCATTGAATTATCTAACATTATAGATTTAAAAAATGTACCTAAAGGACTGTATTTTGTGACGATTCATACGAAATTTAATACCGTTGAACATAACAAAATTATAATAAACTAACGCCATACAACAGCGGGTATAAAACACAGGGCGAGTCTCGGTAAACACAGGGCGAGTCTCGGTAAACTTTAAGTTTTGGTTTTCAAATTTCAGTTTATCTCAGCCGACAATAACGAACACGAAAATGCCCTGCGATTTCATACCCGCTGAACGTAAGTACAATTTAGGAAATTTGAATATTATACCAATTTTTGGTATTTTTGAATTAAATCAGTATTCAAATGAATAAAAACACATCAATATCACTCGGAAATTATTTTGACGAATTCGTGCAAAGTAGCATAAGCAAAGGAAGGTTCAAAAATGTTAGCGAAGTTATTCGTGCAGGATTAAGGCTCTTAGAAGAAGAAGAAAGCAAAGTGATTGCGTTGAAAAAAGCAATTCAAGAAGGAATTGATAGCGGAATAGCCAAAGACTTTGACCCTAAAAAACATCTTGAATCTTTAAAAGCGAAAAAACACTCGAATGGCTGAATATAAGTTGACCAACGAAGCTGTTGAAGATTTATCGAAGATTTGGAATTATACATTTGAGGTTTGGTCGGAAAAACAAGCCGACAAATATTATGAAGGACTAATTTCTAACTGCAAAGAAATTGCTAAAAATCCTGACTTAGGAAAAAACTACGAAGGAATATCAAAGTAACTTCTCGGTCTGAAAGTAAATCGGCATATAATATTCTTTAGAACGTTAAATCCAGATTATGTAGAAATAACTAGAATATTACACGAAAGAATGGATTTAAAGAAGGGAATAACGGAATAAAAACTGTACACAATCGAGTAAAAGGCTACGACTAATCCCGATAGTTATGGCGAAGCCGGAGTTCGCCTCTCAAAGTTTTGCTGAGTGCAGTCGAAGTAACCGTACCCTTAGACAATACTCAGGTTAAACAAGCCGGTTCGCAACCCATCTTCCCAATCGCTCTTTACTAAGTTTGAAACTATTCTATACTTTATGAATGGGCTACAACTTTACTTTCCGATACAGAATTTCGAGAATATATTCCCTAAAAGATCATCCGTTGTAATGGCGCCTGTTATCAGGCCTAATTGGTGTAAAGCGGCTCTAATATCCATCGCAATAAAATCTCCGGTTAAGCCATTTTCAATTCCAACCAAAGCAGTATTTAAAGCTTCGTTAGATTTTGTTAGAGCTTCCCAATGCCTTGTATTGCTTACCAAGGTTTGGTCTTGATTTAAAATATGTAACTGAGCGGTTTCTTTTAAAGATTCTTTTAATTCATCAATATTCCATTTTTCTTTAGCAGAAATAAAATGAAGGTTTTCGAAATCTGAAAACTGCCTTTTGGCTTCTTCTAGATTTTTTAAATCTACTTTATTGCCAACAATCAGTAATTTGGCGTTATTTTTTAAAAGAGAGGTTTCAATTTCTTTTAATGTTTCATTCAAAAGGGTAGGAGAGGTGTTGTTTAAATCTATCAGCAACATTACAATTGCTGCAGTTTCAATTTTCTCTAAGGTTCTTTTAACACCCAAAGACTCAACCAAATCGTCAGTTTTTCTAATTCCTGCGGTATCAATAAACCTAAAAATAGTTCCACCTAAATTTATTTCATCTTCTATGGTATCTCTTGTAGTACCTTCAATTTCGGTTACTAAGGCTCTTTCTTCATTTAAAAGAGCATTTAGTAAAGTAGATTTTCCTGCATTGGGTTTACCTGCAATTACAACAGGAATTCCCTCTTTTATGGCATTGCCTAATGCAAAACTTTCAATTAATTTATTTACAACTTTCTGTACTTTAATTATTAAAGCCTTCAATTCATCTCGGTTCGCAAACTCAACATCTTCTTCGCTAAAGTCTAGCTCTAGCTCAATCATTGATGCAAAATGAATCAATTCATCTCTTAGTCTATTTATTTCTTTTGAAATACCACCACGCATTTGATTCATGGCAATTTTATGAGCACTTTCAGAGTTTGATGCAATTAAATCTCCAACAGCTTCAGCTTGAGATAAATCTAATTTACCATTCATAAATGCCCTCAAGGTAAACTCACCGGGTTTGGCTGCTGTTGCTCCTTTTTTTATCAATAATTCAATTATAGATTTTTGAATATATGGAGAGCCGTGACAAGTTATTTCTACAGTATTTTCTCCGGTGTAAGAAGATGGCGCGATAAAAAGTGCCACCACAACTTCGTCTAAAACTTTTTCTTCATCTATAATTTTTCCAAAATGTAATGTATGCGATTTTTGCTTTAAGAGGTTTTTTCCATTAAAAACTTGGTTGATAATTTCAATAGAACTTTCGCCACTTAACCTAATTACGGCAATTGCACCAACACCTTGAGCGGTTGATAAGGCAACTATTGTAGAGTTTTCGCTAATTGAAGATAACATTGTGCAAAGGTAACTCGCGATTTATTTAATACAGTTTAAAATATTTTGTGAATAAAAACTGATTTTGGCCTTTGAAAAGTATCCTTTATCGTTACTTTTGAAATCCAATAAAATACTTACAAAATGAGTGTACTCGTTAATAAAGATTCAAAAATAATTGTTCAAGGTTTCACTGGTAAAGAAGGAACTTTCCATGCTGAACAAATGCTAGCTTACGGAACAAACGTAGTTGGTGGTGTTACTCCAGGTAAAGGTGGAGGAGAGCATTTGGGAAGACCAATTTTTAATACTGTAGCAAATGCAGTTAAAGAAGCCCAAGCCAATGTTTCAATAATATTTGTGCCACCAGCTTTTGCAGCAGATGCAATTATGGAAGCGGCCGATGCAGGTATTGCTGTTATTGTTTGCATTACTGAGGGAATTCCAACAAAAGATATGATTACTGTAAAAGAATTCATTTCTACTAAAAATGTAAGGTTAATTGGTCCAAATTGTCCTGGAGTAATTACCCCAAATGAAGCTAAAGTTGGTATTATGCCAGGTTTCGTTTTCAAAAAAGGTAAAATTGGAATTGTTTCAAAGTCTGGTACTTTAACTTATGAAGCTGCTGACCAAGTTGTAAAAGCAGGTTTAGGAGTTTCTACCGCAATAGGTATTGGTGGTGACCCAATTATTGGTACAAACACCCAAGAAGCCGTTGAAATGTTTATGAACGATCCTGAAACAGAAGGAATTGTTATGATTGGCGAAATTGGTGGAAGTATGGAAGCTGATGCCGCGATGTGGATAAAAGCAAACGGAACAAAACCTGTTGTAGGTTTTATTGCAGGTCAAACTGCACCAAAAGGTCGTAAAATGGGACATGCCGGAGCAATAGTTGGCGGAAAAGATGATACTGCAGAAGCCAAAATGAAAATTATGGCTGAATGTGGAATTCATGTTGTTGCTTCTCCTGCTAAAATTGGTGCTACAATGGCCGAAGTTTTAAAGAAATAACAAAAAATAATTTTAAATAAAGAAGCCCTTTCAATTTTATTGAAGGGGCTTTTTATTTTATAGAATACCTTATTCCAAAATTTGCATCAAGACTATAAGGTCTGTGATTCAAAAACTCACTGTTGTTAAAAACCGATTTCCACAACAAAGCGGCTTCTGGTCTAACAATAAAAGTTAGTTTTTCTGTTAGGGCATAATGCAGCCCAATTTGAAATTTGTTAGAGAAGTTTACTTTTCTGTAAGCATTTGTTCCATCACCGCTCGAATGTGAAACAGCATCCATACTTTCAGGGTCTAACCAAGATGCTTGAGCATTTAATAGAAAATTAACACCTGTAGTAATTACAGGCACAACCTTAAAATTTGGCGAAACCCTTACCTCATAACCCACACTAATAGGAATCGTTAAATAATTGTAGATGTTTTGGGTATGGTGCCCAACTTCATTTTGATGTACTTCAATTGCCGTATCATAAACTAAAACTGTTGGGTCTTGCGGATGTTGGTGAGATGTAATTGAAGTATCATGAACTTCCTTAAAACCGTCAAAATTGTATTTTTCTCCCAATCTTTCAATTTGACCTCCAATAGAAAATTGCCATTTGCCTTTGGTTAAACCGATTGCAATTCCCCAATCGTAAGATATTAATTGTGATTCAGCTTGTTGTTTATGGCTATACATCAAACTGTGGTTGCTGTTGAATCTTCTAAAAGCAAAGCTTGGTCCACCATAAGCCTCAACAAAAAATTGAGGTTTATTCGCAAAATTCTCATTTTTTTCATCTTCAAATTTTGAACCCACAATATTTTGGCTTTCAATAATAGGATTAAAGCCTAGTGGTGAAATTTGAGAAATATTTTCATTCTTTCTGCTCTCTTCAGGAAAAATAGAATTGTTTGAAGAAAAGCTTCGCTCGGAGTTTAAATTGTTCGAGCCTTCAGCAACAGGAGGGACCTCATTAAAAATACTATTTTCATTTTCGTCAACTATAACTGAATTGGCTGTGATTGCATTCTGAGATTGTTTTTTGGTTTTTAAACCTTCAGCTGAATTTTTTGAATCAAGTTTAATTGTTTCAATAGGATTATTATTATCAGCCTTTTTAACTATATTTTCATTGCTTTCTTTTGTAACTTCTTGGTTCTTGTTAGGTTCTTTAAAAAGACTTTCTGTTAAATTGGCTGTGTTATATTCTTTTAATTCTTTTTCAGTTTCTGAGTTTTTGTAAACGTTTGGTTCATTCATAATGCCAAAAAACATTCCTGAAATAAAAAAAGTTACAAGCACAACAACAGAAAAAATACGACCCCACAAATTAAAAAACCAAATACCGCCTTTTCTATTTTGTGCCCCGATATCAGTAGCAATCTTATCCCACAATCCTGGTGGTGGGGACGTCGAAAAGTTTTGGAACTTATCGCGAAATAAATCTTCTATTTCATTATGGTCGCTCATCCTTGTAAAACTTCAATTCCAGATTTCTTAATCATGCTCTTCAGCATATTTCTTGCTTTTGACAATTGGGATTTAGATGTTCCTTCAGAAATACCTAAAATCTCTCCAATTTCATGGTGTTTGTAACCTTCAATAACATATAAGTTGAAAACAGTTTTATAACCTGTTGGTAACCTATCTAATATTTTTAATAAATCTTCTTCCGCTAAATTGTTGAATACATCATTTTCTTCATACAAAGGAAAAGAGTAAATTTCTTCGTGAGTTTCAATGTTCCTATTGTAGGCAGTACGGTAAGAATTTATGGCGGTATTTACCAGTATTCTTTTCACCCATCCTATAAATGAGCCTGTATTTGAAAATGAATCTATGTTTTGAAAAACCTTAATAAAGGTGTCTTGCAAAACATCTTCAGCCTCTTTGTTTGTATTTGCATATCTTATTGCCATTCCATATAAAAGTCCACCATACAACTGATATAGAGCTTCAAAAGCTTTTGAATCTTTTTTCAAACATCCATCTATTATTTCTTGCTCAGTCAATTTTTAGTTTGTGGTTTTACAATAAGACATATCAAACAAAAAAATGGTTGTATGGTTTATTTTTTTTTCAGGCAACCTTTTTTGCATATCGGTTGTTGTGTTATTTGAGAAGCATAAATTGAGGAAAAAAAATGCGATTTACTTTTCAATAATTATTGATTGTTAAAATTTATTTTAAAAAATATGAAGAAAAAAATGACACTTAAAAATTTATTTAATGCTGCAATTGCAGTTTTATTAATGGGCTTTGGTATGTCTGTTAATGCTCAAGGGTTTAACTTAATCTCACCTGCAGACCAAGCTGCGTTGACGGTTGAAGGAAACAGTTCAAACCAAATAAACATTATATGGGGAGCAGACACATTAGCTGCAACAACTTACAATTGGGTGCTTTTAGATGGCCTTAATGATACAGTTGTTACAATTCCTTCTAATAATTTAGGAGTAGATACAATGCTAACTTTAACTAATGGTGCAATTGATGGCTTATTTCAATCATTAAATGTTCCGTTGAATACACAATTATTTTTGAGTTGGTATGTTGCATCTTCAAATGGCACCTTATTAAATTCCTCAGATACATTTGATATCGATTTAACCAGAGGTTCTGTTTCAAGTCCTTTCAATTTAACTTCTCCACCTAATGCAACGGCATTAACTGTTGCAGGAAATGGAACAAACTTAATTGATGTTACTTGGCAAAATTCTGGAGCGGGTGTAACTTACGCTTGGTGGCTAGATGTTGCTGGTGGAAATTTCTCAAATCCAATTATTGTTGTTCCTTCAAATAATGGTGGAAACGATACAGCTTTAACACTAGATTTTGCAACAATTGATGCAGTTTTAGCAGGAGCAGGTGTTCCACTTGGAGGTATTGCAAACTTACAGTGGACCGTTTCTGCTTTTGCAGGAAACGACACTTTATTATCTACTAGCGTAAATACTATTGATTTAACAAGAGGCGCTATTGCAAGTGCATTCGATTTAACTTCTCCAGCAAACGGAGCTGCTTTAACAGTTGAAGGTAATGGAACCAATGAAATTGACATTACATGGAAAAACTCAGGCAACGGTGTAACTTATGCTTGGTGGTTAGATGTTGTAGGTGGTAATTTCTCAAACCCAATTTTAGTTGTAGGCTCAAACAACATGGGAATGGATACGGCTTTAACATTAGACTTTGCTACAATTGATGCAGTTCTAGCAGGAGCAGGTGTACCACTTGGAGGCACAGCAAACTTACAATGGGCTGTTTCTGCTTTTGCAGGAAACGACACTTTATTATCTACTAGCGTAAATACTATTGATTTAACAAGAGGTGCTATTGCAAATGCATTTGATTTAACTTCTCCTGCAAATGCTGCTGCTTTAACAGTTGAGGGTAATGCAACCAACGAAATTGACATTACATGGGAAAATTCAGGTAATGGAGTAACTTATGCTTGGTGGTTAGATGTTGCAGGTGGTAATTTCTCAAATCCAATTATTGTAGTACCATCAAATAATATGGGAATGGACACTGCTTTAACGCTAGATTTTGCCACGATTGATGCAGTGTTGGCCGGAGCAGGTGTTCCAGTTGGAGGTATTGCAAACTTACAGTGGGCGGTTTCTGCCTTTTCAGGAAATGACACCTTACTTTCTACTAGTGTAAATACAATTGACTTAACAAGAGGTGCTATTGCAAATGCATTTGATTTAACTTCTCCGCCAGCAGCAACTTTATTAAATGTTACAGGCAATGGAAGCAATCAAGTTGATATTACTTGGGAAAATGCAGGTAACGGCGTAACTTATGCTTGGTGGTTAGATGTTGCAGGTGGCAACTTCTCAAATCCAATTATTGTAGTACCATCAAATAATATGGGAATGGATACTGCTTTAACTTTAGACCTTGCAACTATTGATGCAGTTTTAGGTTCAGCAGGAGTAAATTTAGGCGATACAGCAAACCTTCAATGGGCAGTTTCTGCCTTTGCGGGAAACGATACTTTAATATCTACCAATGTAAATACAATTGATTTGGTTAGAGGTTTAGTTGCAGATCCTTTTAATTTAACTTCTCCTCCAACAGGATTTTCAGCAAATATTTCAGGTTTAGGAAACACACAAGTTGACATTACTTGGGAAAATTCAGGCAATGGAGTAACTTACGCTTGGTGGTTAGATTTAGCAGGTGGTAATTTCTCAAATCCAATTATTGTATTACCATCAAACAATATGGGTATGGATACTGCTTTAACACTAGATTTCGCAACAATTGATGCAGTTTTAGCAGGAGCTGGAGTAGCTATTGGACAAACAGCTAATTTACAATGGGCCGTTTCTGCATTTGCAGGAAATGACACTTTATTATCTACTAACGTAAACACAATCAACTTAACAAGAGGCAACATTTTTACAGCCTTTGATTTATTATCTCCAGCGAACAACGCAACCTTAAATATACAAGGTCCAGGTGCTACAACTGCAGATATTACTTGGAATGCTTCAGCAATGAATTCTAGTTATACTTGGATGCTTGATATTCCTTCAGGAGATTTTTCAAATCCAATTGTTGCGGTAAGTTCAAACAACGCTGGTGCAGATACCATGTTAACCTTAGATTTTACAACTATTGATGCGGTTTTAGCAGGAGCAGGGGTAGCAGTAGGTTCAAGTGCAACCTTAAAATGGACAGTTGTTGCTACAGCAGGAACTGATTCAGCATTTGCCAACCAAGAATTTAACATTACCTTAAATAGAAATGGTTTGTTATCAGGTTTTGATTTAAGAACTCCGGCAAACGGCGCAGCTTATACAAACCAAGGCTTAGGAACACAAGAAGTAAATATTACATGGAACAATGTTGATCCAACCGCAACTTACACTTGGAGTTTATTCGCCGGTGGTAATTTAGTAATTGCAATTCCAACAGGAACTGACACAGCTCTAGTTTTAGATTTTGCAACAATTGATGCAGTTTTAGCAGGAGCAGGTGTTGGTGTTGGCGCTACAGCTTCTTTAACTTGGGATGTAGAAGCCGATATTAACGGAACTATGGTAACTTCAGCAAATGGTCCATTTTCTTTAGGTATCTTAAGAGGCACAGTTATTAGTGATTTTGATTTATTAACTCCTCCAAATGGTTTTGCTGCAACAATTCAAGGTGACCCAACTCAAACTGTTGGTATTACTTGGAACAGCAGTAGCTTAGGAAATGCAACTTACAAATGGATGTTAGACCTTCAAGGTGGAGATTTTACAAATCCAATCGTAGTTGTTCCTTCAGGTAATTCAGGTTCTGATACATCATTAGTTTTAGATTTTGGTACAATTACTTCTGTTTTAACAGGAGCTGGTGTAACCCCTGGAAACAGTGTTGATTTAATTTGGACAGTTAGAGCTAACGGCGGTGGCGATTCATTATCAGCTGCAGCGTTTGACTTAAACTTAACGAGAGGAATTTTAACTTCATCTCAAAACATTGAGAAAGAAACCAATTTTGTAACTGTTTATCCTAATCCTGCCAATGAGTATTTGACAGTTTCAGGAATTTCAAGTAAAAGTGGAATTGAATTTTCAATTATGGATATAACCGGTAAGATTGTTAAACGAGGTTTGGAGGTAAATAATACTAGTAATGTTATTATTCCAACTAGTGATTTAAACAATGGAATCTATTTATTAAGCTTACATACAGAGGGTTTAACTACCTTAAGAAGAATAACTATTTCTCATTAAAAGAAATTCAAAAATTGTTTTTAATTTTTTTAACATTTTATATGATGAAACTTTAAAACAATTTTAGATAACAATCGTTCTTATTAATGTCTCAAGGTTTTGGTTTACATAGAGACAAGCGGTTTATTAGTGAAAAGGGTGGATTTGGTTTTCCACCCTTTTTTTTATGTCCTTTTTTTTAAATTCAATCATAATTTACAAGTTATATTTGAAAAAAATTAGAATATGAAACTACTAGAAGGAAAGGTTGCCATAATTACAGGCGCCTCTAGAGGAATAGGGAAAAGTATAGCTGAAAAATTTGCTGAACAAGGCGCTAGTATTGCATTTACTTATTTATCATCTGATGAAAAAGCCAATGCTTTAGCTGCTGAATTAAATGCAAAAGGCGGAAAAGCAATACCTTTTAAATCAGATGCAGCTCAAATGGCTCAAGCTGAAAAATTAGCAAGTGATGTGGTGGAAGCCTTTGGAAGAATAGATATTGTTGTAAATAATGCAGGAATTACGCGAGACAATCTTTTAATGAGATTAACAGAAGAAGCTTGGGATGAAGTTATCAATACCAATTTGAAATCTGTTTTTAACTTAACAAAATGTGTACAAAGAACAATGCTTAAACAAAGAAGTGGTTCTTTAATTCATATGAGCTCAGTTGTTGGTGTAAAAGGTAATGCAGGCCAAAGTAATTATGCAGCCTCAAAAGCCGGAATTATTGGTTTTTCAAAATCAATTGCTTTAGAATTAGGTTCAAGAAATATTAGGTCTAATGTAATTGCACCAGGTTTCATCGAAACTGAAATGACAGGTAAATTAGATGAAAAAACAGTACAAGGTTGGAGGGATGCAATTCCTTTAAAAAGAGGTGGTTCACCTGAAGATGTTGCAAACCTTGCTATGTTCTTAGGTTCAGATTTGTCCTCATACATCACAGGGCAAGTTATTAATGTTGATGGAGGAATGTTAACTTAAGGGAAAAATATTCATGCAAATATTCTTAGATTATCCTTGGTGGATTTTCTTTTTAGGCGGCATCCTTTTGGTTGCCGTTTCTTTTCTTTTTTACCGAAAAGATAGAAAGTTAGAGGAATTAAATGGCTCAATAAAGTTATTACTCGCTAGTTTGAGGGCCACTTTACTTGTTTTATTGTTTTTCTTATTGCTTAAGCCTTTTCTTAAAACGCTAATTTCGGAAACAGAAAAACCATTACTTGCAATTGCCATAGACAATTCAAGCTCCATGTTATTTACCAATGATTCATTGGAATTAAGAACAATCAAAGAAAAAATAACAGCACTAGAAACAAGTTTAGGAAATCAATTCAAATTAGATATTTTTCGTTTTGGAGATGTGGTTGAAAGTTCATCCAATTTAGACTTCTCCTTTAAAACGACAGATGCATCTGCCTTAACAACTACTTTAAAAACCAATTACACCAATAGAAATCTAGCAGGTATAATTCTGCTATCCGATGGTATTTTTAACAGAGGTGTAGGAGCAGATAGAGCCTTTAATAATTTAAATGCCCCTGTTTATACTATTGCTGTTGGTGATTCTTCGGTGCAAAAAGATTTGTTTTTAAGCAATGTTAGAAGTAATAAAATAGCCTATTTAGGTAATGATTTCCCCGTTGAAATAGCTATTGGAGCAGACTTTTTAGAAAACAATAAATTTGAGCTTTCCATTATTAAAAATGGGAAAAATGTTTATTCAGAAACTTTATCAATCAACTCTAAAAAATATTTTTCGAAGCAGGTGGTTTTCTTGCCTGCAAAAGAAAAGGGTTTGCAAGAATATCAGGTTTATCTAAAACCCCTTGATGGAGAAAAAACACAAATAAATAACAAGCAAAGTATTTATGTTGATGTTTTAGATGCACAGCAAAAAGTTTTGGTGTTAACTGAATCTCCACATCCTGATGTTGCTGCTTTTAGGTTGGCACTTTCAAATAATTTGAACAATAAAGTTGATGTTTTTCTTGCAAAGAACCCAAAAGCCCCTGAAAATTGGAATGATTACAACCTAGTTGTTTTATTTCAAATTCCGAGTCAACAAAATTCTACCAAATGGGTAAAGAAAATAGCTGAGACCAATGTTCCTATTCTATTTTTTACAGGAAATAACACAGACTACAACCAACTATCAAGCTTGGGAAAAGGTTTGTCTATTCAATCTAAAACCAACAGTACGCAAGAAGTTTTTGCTCATTTAAATCCAAATTTTTCGGCTTTTACATTAAACGAAGAAATCATTAATTTAATTCCAAGTTTTCCTCCTGTTTTTGCACCATTTGGCGATTATAAACTTGGCAATAATGTTCAAGCTTTGTTACAACAAAAAGTTGGCCCGGTAAAAACGGGACAACCATTGTTGGCTTTTTCCGAAATTTCAGGCAGTAAAACAGGATATTTTCTTGGAGAGGGACTATGGAGATGGAAAATGGAATCCTTTAAGAAATCTAATTCTCACAAACCTTTTGATGAATTTATCCAAAAAATAGTTCAATTTTTATCAGCCAAAGAAGATAAAAGTCGTTTCAGGTTAACCGTAAAAAACCAATTTTTTGAAAACGAAAATGTCCTCATCAATGCAGAGCTCTATGACCAAACTTATGAACTTGTTACTGCAAGTGAGGTAAAATTAGAAATTGTTGATTCAACAGGAAAAAACTTCTCATTCAACATGTTAGCAGGCACTAATATTTATACACTAAACGCAGGTTCTTTTTTCCCTGGAGTATATCAATATACAGCAGCAACCAACTTATCTGGCGAGTCTTTTTCTAAGTCGGGTACATTTACCATAAAGGCTTTAGAGCTAGAAAAAAACCAAACAAAAGCAAATTATAATGTTTTAAATAACATTGCTCAAAATACCAATGGTGGTTTTTATACAATTGCCCAAGTTGATGAACTTGCAAAAACTTTAATTAACAGCGACCAAGCAAAACCTACCATATATACTCAAGAGAAATTCTTTGATTTAATAAACTTGAGATGGATATTTTTTGTGCTATTGGTATTGGTATCAATAGAATGGTTTTTAAGGAAATATAAAGGAGCATATTAATGGATGCAGATTTATTGTTAAAGATAATATTAGGTTTTCTAGTTTTTGATTTTGCACTAGAAAGATGGCTGAATTGGCTTAACAACAAAGCGATGAAACCCAAATTACCCGAAGAAGCAAAAGGTATTTACACTGAAAAAGAATACCGCAAAATGTTAAGCTACGAGAAGGAAACCGACAGGTTTAGTTCTTTGGTTGGTACGATTTCTTTTGGGGTTTCATTTTACCTTTTAAGTACAGGCTTTTTTGGTTGGTTCGATGGTTTTATTAGATATCTATATGGAAGTAATCCTATTGTTACGGGTCTAATATTCTTTGGTATTTTGGGCCTTGTTTCTGATATTTTAACAACACCATTATCAGTGTACAGCACGTTTGTTATTGAAGCTAAA
>Ga0222664_1000254_pt1 | contig 37937 bp, 35 predicted proteins | sample AntAcemetagen604_FD_181147 | JGI IMG/M metagenome (GOLD analysis project Ga0222664, IMG submission 181147) | Saline water microbial communities from Ace Lake, Antarctica - #604 | ecosystem: Environmental > Aquatic > Non-marine Saline and Alkaline > Saline | place: Antarctica: Ace Lake... | reverse complement strand
TGGTGGCAAGGGAAGGTAGGGTGGCTTCTAAAGTAGTGTCTGTATAAGTGGTAGTCGTGACAGTAACCGATGTTGATGTTGTCCCCTGCACCACTTGGAGGATTTTAAACTTCTCATTCAACACCTTACCCTGATCGGAGCCGAGTGGCTTGTCAGTGGCGGTTGAGGTTAAGTTGTTGACAATATCATCTTCTTGTACATAATATTGTACAGTTCCTGACGGTGCTTTACTCCATAACTTTCCTTGCCAACTACCATATACAGTGAAAGATGTATTATAGGATAATCCCGAAGGATCTTTCTCATCGAAAAATAGTTTGTCGTATACCATATTCATTTTTTGTTATGTATATATATATATAAGTATATTAAATTATATTTTTAAAAAGAACTGTTATGACATATAAAAAACATTTAACTGATTTTGCCACAACTGAATTAAGACGAATTGGATTTTTGGATATTCCAATTGGTGAAACTATTTTAACTTTATTAGAACAATCGTCTGATATATCCAATGATGATCCAAAAGTAATTAAACAAATATTTGCAATGTTATCCAAATTGATTGATAATGAAGTGTTATCACCTATAACTGAAAGTGATTTTGTAGATGAAGGTAATGAAATAAAAAGATGTACTCGATATCCGTATTTATACCAATCAGAAGATGGAAAATATTATGATGATCGTGCAATTGGATTTCGGAAAAAGGATAGTAATACTAATGATATTATGTATATCTATCAAAGTGGTAATAGTTCCAAACAAGAAGTAGACTTACCATACATTCCTATTACTAAAATAGAACTTATTGATTAACCTATTCTATATCTAATAACTACTATACCACTTCCACCATCGCCACCTTCGTTTGTTGCATTGTAATGGGCTCCACCACCACCTCCACCACCTGTGTTGGCTCCACCATCCCCGCCTGGGGTATTCGTTTGGGAACTTCTCGTTCCACCACCTCCTGCACTACCTGAATTAAATCCACTTCCACCAATGGTAGTTCCTACGGCACCTCCACCTCCACCACCTTCTCCACCATTACCGCCTGGAGTTGTACTATAAGATGCACTACCACCTCCACCGCCCCACATATATGTTGTTCCTAATATACTACAAGGAATTCCATATCCACCGAATGGTTGATTATTTGCATCAGGCCCTCGTTCTCCTGCACCTCCACCACCTCCAGACCAATATTGAGATGGGCCAGCATCACCACCTCTAAATCCTTGACCTGGAGTAGATTTCCCACCTTTTCCTGTTCCGGTATCACTACTATACGCACTTACTCCACCACCCGATGACCCATTTGCTCCATAGTGTCCTGGGGTATACCCATAATATGAACTACCGCCTCTACCGCCACCGAACGCATTTAATCCAAAAACCGAACTAGTGTTTCCACTCGTAGCAGGTATAGTAAATTGATGAGCTGATGGTTGTGGGCCAGCTCCATCACCTCTATATCCTCCACCACCTGCGGGTGCTCCCCAACCACCTGCTCCAACAAATACATCATACGTTTGTGATATTACAGTAGTGGTTCCTTGTAAAACACCTCCACCTCCACCGCCAGCTCCCATATCCATACCGGCACCTCCGCCACCACCGACGATTAAGTATTCTACTTCACCACCTCTTGTAACTTCAAAACTTCCAGTTCCTACAGTAGTGAATTTATGGATTCGATATCCGTCAACATTTGTGACAGTTCCACCTGTTGCGATTGGTGGTAGATATCCCATTGAGTACCATTTAGAATACTCACCATCATAATGTTCTATTATGTCTAAAGTAGTATTATAACGTACCATTCCATTGGTTGGATTAGTAGGTCTTTCCAATGTTGATCCTAAAGGTAATTGTAGTGAACCTGAATCGTTAATTCTTGTATTTTTTAATTTCGCCATTTATACTCCGTACCTCCATCTCGTCATATTAAAACTTTGTTGGACTTCTTCTTCAGCTAATGAAGTATCATAAAACCTTAACAATGCAATATCCCCTTTGAAATATCCTGTTGATCCTGTATAACCTCTTCCTAATGAATCTGGTGAAAAATAGTTTCCAGTTGCGATCGTTGAATCACCATTTGTTACTTCACGTATTCCATTAATATACATATCACCAACATTTGATTTATTAATGTACATAATATGGAACCATTGACCGGTATCAATTTCTGTAGTAGAATCTATACCTTTCCAACTACCGTTATATGTCAACCAACGGACTTTAGCTTGATGGACTAATAAATTTGAATATATATCCCCATTATCCCTACCTACTAAACCAGGGCCTTCATAGAGGTTTGCAGTACCTTCTCTTTGTGTAGTTCGTACCCATAATTCAATAGCAAAATGAGTTGCACTTACCCCAGTCATATCACGATATGAAGATGGCATTGCTAATTGTGCGTCATCTTGTGATACTAAATCTATATATTGACTCGTTCCATTAAAATTAAAATATCCACCATATTCATTATGAAATGTAGGTGTATTAACAGATACCCCATCATTAGAAAATTCGGTAAGATCATTGAAACTCGTTCCACTACCTTTATATGATAATGGATCAGTTGCATCTAAATTCAATACTAACCAATTAGATATTGGTAATATTGGTGTAATTGCATCTAATGATAAAATATCACGATCAGATGATATGGTTGGTTGTTTGTTTCTACGATATCGTATTATTACTATCCCACTTCCGCCTGCTCCTGATGAACCACCCTCACCACTATAATAACCACCTCCACCTCCTCCACCTCCTGTGTTCGGTTTAGCATCAGATGGTTTGTATGCTACTCCAGATGTACTGCGGAAGGCACCTCTACCTCCACCACCATGCCCACCATATGTATATTGATTTACATTATTATATTGATGCCCCCCTCCTCCACCGGCGAAAAATGTATTAATACCTGATATATTAGAAGCAAACCCACTTCCACCGTTTGGTGGTGTACCTATCACATTTGTATCTCTACTTTTTCCATCCTTTCCTTTGGCACCTGCTCCGCCCCCTGCACCGCCGGTGTATGCTGCGAGATTTGATCCATAATCCCCAGAACCACCTGAAAATCCTTGTACTGTTGTTCCACTTCCAGCTGATGTAGCAGTAGTTCCGGCACTTCCACCACCACACCCACCATCGGCTCCATCTACATACACAGATCCATTGTAACCTCCACCACCGCCGCCACCAATGGAAGTTAAACTAAATACAGAACTATTGCTTCCAGAATACCCAACCCCCCCATTTGTTGCTTGAGCGGTCATACTTGCGCCACCTGCCCCTACAATTACATCGTACGTCTGTGGTGTTACAGTGGTAAATCCGTGTAAAACACCACCACCACCACCACCACCTGCGAGTCGTAAACCACCAGCCCCACCTCCTGCTACAATTAAATATTCTACTTCACCACCTCTTGTAACTTCAAAACTTCCAGTTCCTACAGTAGTGAAATAATGTAATCTATAAGGTATCCCACCAATATCAGCATCTACAATAATCCCACCACTTGCTTCTGTAAATGAATCAGTTATGTTTTTCCAAGAATCCCCATTGTAAAATTCAGTTTCTTCTAATGTAGTATTATATCGGATTGAACCTGTAAGTGGAGTTGGTGGTCGTTGTGCAGTAGTTCCTTGTGGAAGTTCTAATGAACCTGAATCTGTTATTGTTGTGTTTTTTAAGTTTGCCATTTAAATTCCGTACCTCCATTTTGTAACATTATAATTTTGTAGTACTTCAGATGCTGTAAGTTCTCTATCATATATACGTACCATAGATATTCTTCCATTAAAATATACTGCACTATTAACAACTCTAGCACCAATATAATCAAATTCTGAATTTCCTTTGTTATTATAACTCTCTTTTGGTGTGTGATCTGTTGTAGATGCACTTATTGTAGTAGTTACGGTTGCACCGTTTTGATACCATTGATACGTACCATTTATAAAATCCATTGTGAATGTAAAATGAGAATATGTATTTAATGAATTGGAAATAGTTCCTGATATATACCTATCAGATGTTGGATCGGTTGGTGTCCACGTAAATCGTATTTCGGAATCTGTTATGAAATAGACACCTCCTGAACCTTGGCCCGATGTGGAAGTTGTACCCATTATATGTTGTTGTCCTGTTGCTTCCTTTCTTACTATAAAATCATATGTAATTTCTTTGGGTTGTCTAAAAGGTGAATGTGAATGGTGGATTGATATACTTCCATTTGATCCATCAAAACGGAAATTAGTGAAATTGGAACGCGGGTGTCCTATGGTGAGACCACCACCAGCTGCAATTCCATTAATTGGATATAATCGGGAATCGGATACGGATGTTCCCGACCCCTTGTATGAATTTGGATTTCCTGGATCAATTTCCATTATCAAATTATTAGTTGTAAGTTTATCAGTTGTTTCCAATTGTTCTCCATATAACTTATAACGAATAATTACTATTCCACTACCACCATCACCACCCTCTCCACCAACGGGTGAACCGAATGCACCACCACCTCCACCTCCTGTACTTGGGGCTCCGTCTTCCCCATTACCACTATATCTACCATTTATACCACCAAATCCTCCTCCACCATCACCTCCGGTTCCTAGACTACCAAAGTTAGAGGTATCATAAAGTCCACCAGACCCTCCACCTGCATAATATGTTATGGGGTTTGATATCATAGAAAAAATTCCATTTCCACCATCACCGCTTTGACCCGAAGTTCCATTTCCTCCTTTAGAACCACCACCTCCACCTGCCCCTCCTGTGTTTGGTGTACCTTGTAACCCAGCCCCTCCATCATATCCTTGTCCTGTTGTTCCACTTCCACCGAGACCTGCTACGGGGCCACCTCCACCTGATCCACCTCCACCTGAACCTCCGTTACTTCCGGATTCAGCGTTTTGTGGTTTTCCGCCTCCTCCACCAATGGAAGTTAAACTAAATACAGAACTATTCTCACCGTTCTCACCATTAGCGGATGTAGAGTTTGTGTTCCCGATTCCACTTGAACCACCATCTCCTACAATTACTTCATATGACTGAGAGGTTACGGTAGTAGTTCCTTGTAAAACACCACCTGCTCCACCACCACCTGCTCCACCACAAGTATTACAATTCCCGCCTCCTTGTCCACCACCAGCTACAATTAAATATTCTACTGTCCCTCCTCTAGTTACGTCAAAACTTCCCGTACCTACAGTAGTGAAATAATGTACTCTATACCTTTCTCCATTTTGGGTTATATCAAGTGTGTGATTACTACCCGTGGCGATTACGCCAGCTGTTGATAAATCTGTCCAATCGGTAACCGTAGAATCATAATATTCCATTCTCTTTAATGAAGTATTATATCTCATTTGGGCACTTGATGATACGGGTCGTTCTGCTGTAGAACCTGTAGGGAATAGTAGGTAACCTGTATCGTTTATTTCTGAATTCTTTAGATCGGCCATTTTACTTATTTTTTAATTCAGTTATCTCATCATTTAATGTTTTGATGGATTCAATTAAATATGCAATTAATTTAGTATATTTCAAACCTACCACACTACCATCTTCATTTTTAGTAACTAAATCAGGTAGGATTTCATTTACTGATTCTGCTATTAATCCTGCTTCGTTTATTTTAGTATCCTTACGGGTATAAGTAACCCCTGATAGTTTTGTTATCGTATTTAATGCATCAAATATTGGATTGATATTTTCTTTCACTAATATAGTAGATGTTTCTACAATTTCGTCAGCCGTTAATGTGCCATTTACAGTTAAATTACCTGTTATTGTATCTCCAGTTTTTGATACATACGTATCAGTTTCATCATATAAATTACCTTCTTGTACCCAACCATCAGTCGTTGGATTATATGTCACTGCCTGTTGGACACCTACTATCACATCTCGATCTTTTCCATTTATAAACTGTGAACCACTTGTTTCAACAAAAACTGTGTTTGCTGAATAATCGTTTTTGTAAATTAAAATAGAACGTTGATCTTCAGTACCTACAATAGTTGTCAAATCAGGCAAATTTACAGAAACAGAGCCCGAAATAGAATTTACTATAACAATGGTTTGATTTGTTATCGTATACGGTGAATCTGTGTCATCTATTTGTACAGTAATAGGGGCGGAAAAACTTGCAACTCCTGTTAACTGTGAACCATCTCCGTAATATACTGAACCTGATATGGTTCCGTTTACAGCAAGATTATCATTAAATGTTTTAAGTCCACTTATCGTTTGAGCACCTGTTGTTCTCACTACTGAAGAATCTACTGCTAATCCAGATGCTTCTTGTGTTAATCCATCCCCACCTGCTACAGAAAAAGTAGTACCTGATAAGGATATTCCATTTCCTGCAGAATATGTTGTATTCGTAAATGATGAATTAATTGTAACAATTCCACCTGCACCATAAGATGTAGTTACATTAGTCCCACCTACAATATCTAACGTGCCCCCACTTGTAACAGTTGTCCGTTGTGTACCTTCAGTTTTTAAATTCCATGAACTATAATTATCAGCAGATGTTGCTATCCCATCTAATTTAGTCTTATCAGATGAAGTCATTACTCCTGCCAAAGTCGTACTTACGGCGGATAGTGTTGCATTAGTTCCAGTTGAAGATGTGATTGGTACAGTTGTAGTTGTACGAGTACCTTCTGCTATATTTGTACCTGGAACTGAAATTGTTCTATCGGTAGTAAGGTTACCACCACCTGTAGCAATACCCGATGCGGAAATACTACGATCTGCTCTAACTGCATGAGAAGTGGTTGTTCCAGCTGTAGATAAAACAACGGCGGATGAAAATGTCTTTGTTCCAGCCCATGTCTGTGAACCTGTCGTTACTACCCCTGAAATCGTTCCACTTGCAGTTGGAATTATTGCATTCGTACCTGTTGATGAATTTATTTGTGGGCCTGATGTCGTTCCGTTTGTCCACGATAAATCAGTTCCAACATTTACATCAGCTCCTGCTTCAATACCATCAAGTTTTGTTTTAGCAGATGAACCATTCCACCAAGAAGCTACAGATTGAAATACTCTAAGAGCTGTCCAAGCTCTTCTAGTCGTAGCAGTACCTGTTTCAGCTTCTACCTGTGTAACTGTATCAGCCGTCCACTCTCTAGAATCTGATAATCTAGAATCATTACCTTGTGTAACAGTACCTGAAGTGGTACCAAAATTCTTGTTGAAACCGGTGTTCTTTGAAAATGAAGGTTCTGCTCCAATATCCGTTGTAGTATATGTAATGCTTGTATTAGTTCCTGTTGAAGATGTAATTGTTCTCGTTCCACCTGTTCCACTTGAACCTAAATTAGTTGCAACATTGACATCAGCTCCAGCCTCAATTCCATCTAATTTAGATTTATCAGTATGTGACATAAAACCTGCCACAGTAGTAGTTACAACAGGCACAGTAACATTATTCCCTGTTGAAGATGTGATTGACCTACTATTTGTTGAAACTACAGCAGTTCCTAAATTTGTTCCTACATTAACATCAGCCCCTGCTTCAATACCATCCAATTTAGTCTTATCAGATGTAGATAACCAACCTGCTAAAGTATTCGTTGCTACAGGTATCGTTACATTTGTACCTGTAGAAGAAGTGATTGTTCGTGTATCCCCTGTTCCCGTAACTCCGATGTTTGTTGCAGGAACACTTACTGTGAATGTTGAGTTGGAAGTTTGGTTTGATGAAAATGTCTGATCTCCTGTTGCAATTCCACTTGTAGCTAATGTAAGTGTTCCATTACCAAGAACTACTCCTGCTGATTTTATAAGTTTCCCTGAAGTTCCATCGAATAACGCAACATGTTCGTTTACTACAGAACTTGGGCCGATAACAGCTCCATCAATATTTGCTTGGAATACATGCCAATCGGAATCTACGTTACCCGTTCCTGAACGTGATACAACGGATATATACATATCTCCAATTTCTGCTACTTTTCCTGCATATGTACCAGCTGTAATAACCTTTACAGTCCAACCAATATTATGTGTAGTTGGAAGTGAAGTATACGTTCCACCCGTACCTAACGATCCTTTATATATCATTGCATCATTAGAAGCAAGTAAAGAATCTACATATGCTTTTACTGCATCTGCTCTTACCAAATGAGTTGATGCACCTGATAGTGAAGTTTCTACTCCATATCCATCGTTTAGTTGGTCGCCAGTTATACCATTCCACGTCGGAACATATCCACTTGTAGATGATGAAAGTTTCCTAACCTGTGTGTGATCTGTTACATTACCAAGACCAACATCTGTTTTAGTTGTAGCTTGTGCTCTTAAATTTAAATAGGTTCCTGAATTATCAAATACATCACCAACATTAACTTGAGCACCTGCCTCAATTCCATCTAATTTATTCTTTAACGTAGTTGTAAATTGTTCGTCGGTAAGTGAAAAGGTAGTTCCTGTTAAGGTTATTCCTGTTCCAGCTGAATAAGTAGTGTTAGTAAATGATGAATTAATGGTTACTACCCCACCTGCCCCATAAGATGTAGTTACATTCGTTCCGCCTACGATATCTAAAATTCCTGCACTACCAATAGTAGTACGTTGTACTCCCTCTGTTCTTAAATTCCATGAACTATAATTATCTGCAGATGTTGCTATCCCATTTAATTTAGTTTTATCGGTGTGAGCCATAAAACCTGCCACAGTAGTTGTAGCCGTTGGAACTGTTATATTCGTTCCTGTTGAAGATGTGATAGCTCTACTGTTAGTAGATACAATAGATGTTCCTAAATTCGTTGCAACATTAACTTGAGCCCCACTTTCTATTCCATCAAGTTTAGATTTATCACTTGCAATCATCGCACCTGCCAAAGTAGTACTTACGGCAGATAATGTAGCATTAGTCCCTGTAGATGAATTAAGTGGTACTGTAGTTGAAGTTCGTGTACCTTCTGATAAGTTTGTCCCAGGTACGTTTACTGTGAATGTAGAATTAGAACCTTGATTAGCTGTCCATGCGTCCGAACCTGTTGCAATTCCCGATGTGGCAAGTGTAAGTGTATTATTATTAACTCCTATATCCGAAAGAGTCCACGTGTAAGTAGTAGAACCATCGACCGAACGAGTAGTTCCACCAATAGTAACGTTTCTTGCAGTACCCCAATTTCCAATTTGGTTGTTTAAGGTTGAAAAATCCCGTTGATTAATATTACCGACACCATCAACTACTAATACATTAGTTTCGGTTGATCCCGTTGGTGTGGTAGGTAACTTTAGAGTAGAACCTGTTGGCGAGTCTGTAATAGAAAGGAGTTGTCCGGTTGCTCCCTGTATATCCACAATCACCGAGCCTGAACCCTCTACTAATAAACCCTTCCTTACCTTAAATGCATTATTCATATATCCTATTCTTTTTTCATTGTCCAAAAGAAATCTGGTACTTTATATAAATACTATTTTATTATTTTTTCAATGATTATTATTAATATTTATTTTACAACCCTCGTGTTAACGTTTTTACCACCCACTCATTAGTAACCGTTTCTGCTAATAATCTTAAATTACCACCTGATAAATCAACCGATAATACTACTTCAGCGGTATCACCAATATCCTGTGTTGAAGTTTCTGTAAATTCAACAGTCGTTCCATCATGAACTGAATATACAGTACCAGCTCTTAAATTACTTCCCTTACTTATAACGAAATCGAAAAATCCTGCGGAATATGTTGCCGATGGAATAGTTGCAATAACTCGTAACGCACCCGTGTCAACATCAATGTTTTGTTGATTGGAAAGTTGAGTGTTACCTATACTCACATTTCCACTGAATATAGAATCAGAACTAAATGTTTTAACACCACCAATTGTTTGTATACCCGAAGTCCGAACAACCGTAGAATCAACCGTTAAATTCCAAGTCCGATCTCCTGCCAATGTTTGCCCTGCTCCGCCCGATAATCCATCACCTGAATTAATTGTGATTGTTCTTGTAGTTGGAACTGCACCTAAATCACCTACTGTGTAAGTAATAGATGTATCAGTTCCCGTTGAAGATGTAATTGTTCTAGTTCCACCTGTTCCACTTGAACCTAAATTAGTTGCAACATTGACTTGAGCGCCTGCTTCTATACCATCTAATTTATTCTTTAAAATAGTTGTGAATTGTTCATCAGTAAGTGAAAATGTAGTTCCCGATAATGTAATACCCGTTCCAGCTGAATAAGTAGTATTCGTATCCGTTGAGGATATATTTACTACCCCAGGTGATGGATATGTCACAGTTATATTAGTACCTTGTACAATATCTAAATCACCACCACTTCCAATAGTAATTCTCTGTGTACCATTAGTTTTTAAATTCCATGAACTATAATTGTCGGCCGAAGTTGCTATCCCATCCAATTTAGTTTTATCAGATGAAGTCATCACACCTGCTAAAGTAGTACTTACAGCACTTAATGTAGCATTGGTTCCTGTTGATGATGCGATTGGTACAGTTGTAGTTGTTCTTGTGCCTTCTGATATATTTGTACCTGGCACATTTACTGTAAACGTTGAATCAACTCCTTGATTTGCTGTCCATGTGTCCGAACCTGTTGCAATTCCAGAAGTTGCAAGTGTAAGTGTATTATTATTAACACCAATATCCCCAAGTGTCCAAGCATATGTAGTAGACCCATTTACAGAACGAGTAGTCCCTCCAATAGTAATATTTCTAGCCGTGCCCCAAGTAGATGTTGTGATACCCGCCGAACCATCAAACGATGTACCGTTTATAGTTCTTGCAGTTTGTAAAACAGTTGATGTACCTGCATTTCCTGATATACTTACACCTGATAATGTTTGTGATGCTGAAGTACGATTTATTGGAATGGAAGTTGTACCAACAAACATTGTTTGATCTACGTTAGCTTTACCATTCAATTCATTTTGTAAATCTGTTTGATTTGAAAGCGTTCCACTAATTTGTCCCCAAATTGCAGTCTGATCTGTTAGTTGTATGTATTCAGTACCACTCCAACGATACATGAATCCCGTATCAATTGCAATATATACTTTATTCGCTTCACCCGTTACAGGAAAATCACCCAAAGTATTATATGAATTAACTTCTTCAAGTACCGATAAATCTGGAGTATTTTGAATACCATTATAATCTATTTGAGCAGACCCACTAACTAATGTTGGTTTATTTAATATTGAACTAAATTCAGGATCAACATTAACTTGAGCACCTGATTCAATACCACTTAATTTTGTACTTGCATCCGATCCACTCCACCACGATAATGTACCTTGTCTTACTCTTTGTGATGTCCATGCTCTTCTCGTAGTTGAAGTTCCTGTTTCAGCTTCCAATTGTGATACAGTTGAAGCTGTCCATTCTCTTGCATCGGATAATCTTATGTCATTTCCTTGTGTAACTGTATCTGATATAGTTCCGAAATTCTTATTGAAAGCAGTATTCTTTGAAAATGAAGGTTCAGCGCCAATTTCTGGAAGTGTCCAAGTAACATTACTCCCACCATTTACAGATTTTCCCGTAGTACCGATTGTAATAGTACGTGAAGTTCCCCAATTTGTAGTAGTAATATTTTGGGAACCATTAAAAGACGTACCATTAATCGTACGAGCGGTTTGTAAAATTGTAGCAGTAGATGCATTCCCATCAAGTGAGCCGGAAAAAGATCCAGTGTTATATGTTTGTGTAAAGTCAGTAAAATCGGTTCGTATGCTTCCACTCTCTGTTTCTAACGAGTCCAATCTACCATATTGGATAGTTTGTTGATTATTTAGAGATGATGTGTAAGAAGTGAATTCTGAACGTATTGATCCACTCTCTGTTTCCAACTCACCTAATCTATAATTTTGAGTAGATTGTTCTAAATTAACAGATGATGTGTAAGAATTGAAGGATGATGTTGTATTAAATCCAAGGTTTATTATTTGGAAAGAACTAGATACAACATTTTCAATATCTAATTTTTGTTTAATACCATCTGTGAAATGTAATGAACCTGTTTGTAATGTTAATGTTATATTTCCTGATGATCCGCCACCTGATATTCCAAGACCAGCATCTACTCCAGTGATTGCACCTGCTTCCGTAACCGCTTGATTAACTCTATCTTCTACTGCCTTTGCAGTTGGTATTTGATTATCGGTTGATGAGCTACTAACTTCAGTTGTTATATTATTTAACGAACTGATTCCAATATTTGTGAGATTATTCCCATCACCGTTAAATGATCCTGTGAAAGATGAAGCAATAACGTTCTCATTAACTTGTAATGAATTTAGACTAGCATCTGATCCAGATGTGATAAGCTTTTTCCAATTTGGCACGTTGTAGTTATTTTATTAGTTTAATGCGGGCGAGCCAAATACAACAATAAAGTGTATGTATAGTTTATTATCTATATAACAGACAAAACTGTTAGTATATATATTATTCTAAATACGTTTATCATCGCGGTTGGTTACAATATTATTATTGCCCACTTCCCTATATATTATATAAGGCCAACAATCATTTATTTTCTGTATTTATTTACGTATTGATTTTGTAATTTTGATACAATGTTATATAATAATTCTACACTCTCTCCTTTAAAAGAAGTGGTTTTAATTATTTCAAACAAAAATTCATATTCGTTTTTAGCCAATTCAAAATTTGGCTCTTGCTTCTTTGTTACCTTTGATTCGTCTTTTTTCTTTTCTATTAATCCCATTTTATAACCAAACTTTTATTATTTTATGTCCAAATAAATATATCTCCCTGAGCATCTACTCTTATGTTACCTACTTTATCATACTTACCACCGAATTGTCCAGAAGCGCCTGTTGTTACGGTAGCTACATACGCTTCAGATGTAATACCCACCTGATTGTTTGCATCTGTAGCTTCGTTAAATCCCCATCTATCATCTGATGAATTATATATAAAACCAGCTCCAATACCATTTGATTCATCAATAACAATACCACCTTTTTGTGTTGCAGATTGATTAGAACCAGAATTTAAAAGAATGAACCTATCAGAAATCTCTAAATTAGTAGTATTTATAGCAGTTACATCACCACTTACTATTAAGTCACCACCTATTGAAGCATTTCCACCTACGATTAAATTATTTAAACCTGATACGGTTACATCATCATTAAATGTAGAAGTGCCTGTAACAGTTAAATTACCACCGACACCTGCATTTGTAGTAATGTCCAAAACGTTACCAGCGATTGTCCCTTGAATAGTAACATTTGTTGGCAACCCGATAGTTACTGTTCCATTTGTTCTACTAACTGTTGTTTGATTGGCTGTACCTGCGATAGATAATACGGCACCAGTAGCTGAATTTGCTAAACTTACATTACCGCTTGTTACAGTAAACCCATCTGAATTAAATGATGAAATACCTTTTTGGGATGTACTACCATCTTGAACATTAATAGTAACTATTGGATCTACACCTACACCACTAACAGTAGTAGTTACTGCAGTTCCACCTAAAATTGATAGTGATCCTTCCAATAAACCAACTTCTCCATTAGTTGAAGAACCTGACACCCTCAGTTCTACAGGGAGTCCAATTATTCCTGAGCCATCTCCTGTAAACGAGCCTGAAAACGAGCCTGATAATTTAGTATCTTCCGAACCACTGATAATTTGAGTTGTACCAACTCGCACTACGTTATCTACGTTTAAACTTTCTAGTTCTGCTGAAGAACCAGAAATGATAACCTTTTTCCATTGCGCCATATAATTTTTATTTAATAGTTACTGTACATAACATACTTATAAGTATAATTATAATATTTTTTTAAAACCTTTTATCCTCCATTAATTCCGACAAAAAATGCACCATCTGTTGAATAATACACTCCACCAGAAATTGGTGTTGGTGGGATAGAATGCGGTTCCAATATTAATATCCCGTCTTTTGTAACCTTCATTGAACCTGATACAACTACTTCCGCATTTTTAAATGTTGTTTTTTGTTTATATTCATAATCGTTATGAGAGTTCCCAACCGTTAATTCAGTATCATTTGGTTTTTGGGAAATTAAAAAATTAGATGATGCATCCCATAATATTGTATCTTTTATAATAAATGATTCAAAATTTCCATTACCTTGAAATGAACCTGAAAATGAACCTATTACATTATCAGTTAGTGTGAAATCAACTACTCCACCTGATACGATCAATGAAGATGAAAAGAAAAGTTGATTAAGCGTTGCCGATCCTGATACAATTAAATCTCCATTGACATTTACAGTATCATCAACTATAGAAAATATATTGGTAAAATCATCAAAAGATGCTGTATATGAATTAAAATCATTTCGTATACTTCCACTTTCTATCTCTAATTGATCAACTCTTCCATAAATAATTGATGATTCGTCTTTAAATTCTTGAATAAGTAAACTAGCCCTTGCACGTTCTGCAGATATTGTAGTTGTATCAAATCTTAATAGATAAGGTGATACATTATCTGGAACTACAACGTTATATGTAGAGTTATTTGCTGGTAATGAAAAATTAACACTACCACTTAATTCAGGTATTCTAATTATCATAATTATGTATATTCTATATCACGAGTAATATCTGGCTGTAGTGTGAAATTTCCTCGAATTGGTGTGATTATAGTACCATCTGGTTGTTTCATTTCTAAATCATACAAATATACATTTGCATTAAATTTCATGTCCGCCGCTGGTACTAAAATATATAACTCATCATTTGTTGTACCTGTTGGATCGCCGTTATCAATATCATATTGCTCAGCTGTTGTTGAACTACCTGAATAAAAATTAGAATCACTAAAATGAATAACTGGTTCAGTAGATTTCAAATTTAATCTGAGTTGCATATTAAATTCATAGTCAGATAAATCCAATGGTATTTCAACACCATTTAAATCATAATCACTTATTACAAACAATTGTCTAGAAAATGTGTCACCTCTATATGCGGTAAGTGGAAGGTCTATAATATTAAGTTCCATAGTATTGTATATTTATTATATGTATAAGTATTAGAAAAAGAGAAAAGGATGAATAAAAAAGGGAACCTAAATTAATAAGTTCCCTTGGTAGTATATAGATATGAAACTGTTATTTAAGTGTTTTATCTATTTCTGTAGATATTATCGTTTGTTTTGTTGTATATCCAGTTGATGTAGTTGGTTTATTATTAAACATTTCAGGTAATAAATATCCATTTACTTCTAATGAAAACATTGTCTTAATCACTCGTTCCGACCCTTCTGCCATTGATTGTTCTGTATCAAATGAGTCAATTTTAGTTTTAAATTTGAACCTATCCTTATCACCCCAATATTCATTACCAGCAAACTGTACAGCTTCTATTAGCTTATTCATATGTTCTGTATAATTTGTCCACATAATAGATTCATATGTAATCGTAACATACGTTGGCATTGTGATATTATACACTTCATATTCTGGATTGATATTATTCAATAAAGAAAATCTATCATATCTATTTCGTTTTGAATATTTTTTAATAGAAGGATAGGTTACATTTCTATCAAAGAGTTGCATACTATCATCTCTATTTAAGTTATTCCGTTTTATCATCACTAATGGAATTTGGATTTGTCCTCTTTGATCTCTCAAAAATCCATCTCTTCTTGCAGATACCCATCGTTCTGCATTTCCATAAATCACAGGAACGGTTAGTGTTTTCCCATCCAATTGTAAAGTAGGAATTACTATATTTTCTAAATACCCTATAATAGCTCCATCAATATCCTCTAATACAATTCCCAATTGTTTATCTTCAGGTGTAGTTATATTATGTGCTCTATTTTCTATATTATCTAATGGAGATTTCATATTATTCTACCCTTTCTTCTATATTCAAACTACTTCTTCTTACTAAGAACGTTTCACATACAATTGAAAATCGTTCATTTGGATTCACTTTACCTGTTTGTCCACCTATATACTGATCATCTCTTATATTGGATATTTCAAAGTAACTTTCATTATGAAATATTACATCGCCGATTTCAGGATATATTTCTTTCTCTTTTAACGTTTTTCTATGTAATTTATACTCAACCGTTTGTGAACTATCTGGTCCAAATTCTTCGTATCCTGTAATTGTGTTATCTCTTGCTATTAATCCAGTTACTTTAACGCCTGGTAAATACCATTTATTTAAACTCTCCCCATATAAATTTGTTTTCGTTTCATTCATAGAAAGTTTAAATATAATCAATGGTGTATCAACGACATCATCCACCAGTTCTCTTGCAATAGAGTTAAAAAAGCTGATATCTCTTTCTAAGTTAAACCTTGGAGCCATATTATCCTATGTAAATTGCCATTGGTACTTTTCGTAGCATTTCTTGGTGGTATTCAGATTCTTGAGCTCTCTGTTCCATTCTATTTTTTCTAGAAAGTTCTTCTAAATTTTCTCTTAGTTGTTCTAATAGTTGCGTCTTTTCTTCAGATGCCTCAGACCGTAATGCCGCACCATCTAATGAAACTTCTGAATCAGGTATTGGAATTGATGAGTATTTTTCTCTAACGGCTCCTAATAATTCTTTGGATAGCGCTAATGTATATTTACGTATCCATTGCTTACCAACATCATTTATTTTTGAATATGGTATATTAGAATAACCAATATTAGAATAGTCTGAAACGACATTATCTTGTACGTGAATTTGCCCATCTCTTATTTCATCACCTATATAATATTCAAAATACAATTCTCTGGGACCACTTGGTATCGGAAATATTTGTAATTTATTATTAACAATATTAAATGAAAATGTGGATTTTCTAATTTGGTCATTAAATTCGATTGCCTGTATTCTCAATAAATCTTCATAAAGTGGCATCATCACGAATTGAGTTGCAGGTGAGAACCCACTAAATCCAAATTCTCCCATCATATTCATTGTACCCATACCTGATGTAACCATTGGATCAAAAAAACGAGATATTGCAGGAGTTCCTTCATGGAACACTCTATTAACTATAAGCCTACATCCATTTTCTTCTACATCTCCATATAATTTCTGTAAATCATATATTTGTTTCCCAGCTTCTAATGAAATACTTCCACGTTTAATATCTGTTTTACCACCTACACCTGCTAATGTACCATATGAATCTGCTAGTTCTACTAAAAATTGTAAGTTAGTTCCTTCAACTAATTTACCAGAAAGTTGTTCGTTAGAAGATCTTCCTTGAACTGAATCTAAATTGTTTCGAATGTTGAATTGATTTACTTGTGCTGAATATTCGGTAATAGATTCTTCAAAACACGCATAAAAATTAAGATCAACCAATTCGATGTTCTGTATAGGATATCCTAATCTAGTTGCACACCACGAAGCTACTTTCGGTGCATCTCTTTGAAATGTTGGTTCCTTATCATAAAACCCAAAAGGAGTTTTTCCTTCTTCAATTACCGAACCCGAACCTTGCCATATTTTTTCTGTATCACTCATAGTTTTATATATTGATTATATGTATAAGTATTAATTTCCTAATAAATAACCATTTTTATTTGAATAGATAAAAAAATTGATTTTAAAATTTATATTTCGTATATTTATTGTTATATATCAACATTTATAAGTTCTGAGTCATTATGGCTTAAAATAGTATATCATGTACTGTAAAAGAATTTGTGAATATAACTAAACATTAAGAGGTATATTATGAAAAATGATAAAAAAACCACGTCTTGCTCAAGCGGCAATATTAATTTTAACAACACAACAACCTCATCATATTATTACCAAGTATTCCACGATTTACCATCAGCGGATATTTGTGTAAATAACAACCGATTAAAGTATTACGATGATGAAAAATGCTTTCTCAATGGTGGAGATGAATTCCAAATTGAGTTAACTAACAATTCTGATTTTAGGTACTTAGTAAAAATCAAAATAAATGGAAAATTCATATCAACATCTGGATTAATTATAGAACCACAATCACATCATTATTTGGATAGATTTATTGATAAGAATAAAAAATTCAAATTCAATACATTTATGGTAGATGATGTAGATGAAACGAAAGAACAACGAGAACGAAATGGTAAAGTTGAGATTTTATTTTACAAAGAAATTCAACAATGGGCTACCATTTGTCCGCCGAATATTACATATACTGGCAGTCATACATACGATCCAGGTGTATATTTTGGAGGTGGTGTTAATACAAATTCATTAGGTGGTGGAGGTGGTGGTTCTTGGACAACTAATGCGGGAACTGCTAATATGGAAAATGTAAGTAATACTACATGCAACTTTTCCAACACATCACTTTCACAAGTAGAAACAGGCAGAGTTGATGAAGGTAGTAAATCCAATCAAAAATTCAAGAGTAGTAGTGGTAACTTCTCATCCTTTAGTGATAAACATCAAGTATTTCACATACTGCCAATATCACAACGTCCACCTGAAGAAATAAAGAAGATTAGAACATACTGTGAAGAATGTGGATTAAGAATCCGTAAATCCTCATGGAAGTTCTGTCCAAAATGCGGACATAAGTTTTAAACTAAACCGCATTAAAAAACCCTCTACTATTTAAAGCGAGGGTTTTTTGTTCCTTTTCGTAATATTAGTTTTGCCATCTAAAAAAATGATTAAATAAATTATTAATGTCTATATTATATAAGTATAATATTTTTTAATTATTAGACACAACTATTTTTTGTACCATTCAAATTTATAGTTACCAGTATTCCATATTTTATAATATCCACGATTATACATAATTTCAGATTCAGTTAATATTGGATCTTCGCCTTCTTCAACCAGCTTATGTTTTTGAAATTTATATCTATGATATTTTCGTTTACCCTTTACATAGAAATATCCAGGTGTTGTAAATTTAATGAACTTAAATCCTAATTTTTCATATACATTTCCCGTTGCCCAATCTTTGTTTGCAAATGATAATACATACATTGGATTATGGTTATTAATGAAAAAAGTAAATAATTTACTAGCACCACCGACTACTGAATAATTTTGTTTAGAACAAAATCGTAATAACTCAAAACTTCCTTCTTTTGAAATTTGACCAGTTGCTTTTCTTAATTTACCAAATGTCATTACTTGTATCAATTCATCATTGAAATATAGTCCGCAACGAATTGATGAAACTGAATTTCCCTGTAAATGATTTTTAATCAAAAATCGTTTTGTTGTTTGGAAATCTAATTCTTTAAGTTCACATTGCCGTGCATATACCCTATGTTTGTTATTATTTAACTGAGATAATAAAATTGATTTTACAATATCTTTGTTTTTTATCCAATCAGGTTCCCATATATGAATTAAATGAATATCATTTTCATTACATTCTTTTGTTTTATTCAAATGATATCGCTTTTCTTTAAATTCAGTAGAATGAAAGCGAGATCCATTATATTCAATAGCAAGTTTTTTATCGGGTACATAAATATCCAATTCTAATCCAGATAAAATCGTAGTATTATTTTGTATAACTTCACCATCATAATTTTCACAAATGAAATCACATATAGACTGTTCTGCTTTAGATGGTCCGTGGTTATGAAAAATAGAATCTCCTTCTTTTAAATATTTTATTCTGGATCTTCTCATTTTCATTCTTGATTTTTTACTTCTCTTAGAGCCTAAATGAGTATCATAAATATTGTGACCAGATATGTACTCACTATGATACGGATATTGATTTTTTAATGTTACTAATTCTCCACAACCACATTTACAAGTTGGAAGTTTATTTTGAAAAATATGCTGGATAATATACTCACGTTTTGATAACCCATAATTCATACGGACATAATATGATAAATGTCGTTCTGAAGCACATTCTTTACCATCTATTTTACATTTATATTTACTATCAGATCGTTCTTCATAATCTAATTGTTTGGGTCTATATTCACCATATTTATTACGATAATCAACACATGATATATTGTGTTTGTGTTTCAGATGTGAATCAAATCCATTTAACTTTAAGTTTGATTTACATATTTTACATTTAACAGTTGATATTTTCCTTTTTCCGTTTTTCGGTATTCCTTTTGGCATTATTTTAATTTAATTAAAAGTTCATAATTTTCTTTAGTAGAATTAAAGGGCGATCTATTTTTATTTATTTTACCACATATATCAAATTTGTCTGACAAAAGATTATAAGTGTCAATATCTACATTTAATATTAAATTATCTAATTGGAATAATGAGTTAATAAAGGTGTCCATCCAATCATCAACTGTTGAATAATTAAACATATTATTATAATCTTCTTTATTATAATATGGTATCGAGGTAAATGTAAAATCATAATCAATAGGAATTATTGCATTTTCTATTTTATCATTAATAAGAATAACATTTTTAAATCCAAATAATTCCACTATTTTTTTTAATCCATTATATGTATCAATATTTGGCTCTACTCCAATATAAGTACCCTTTGGATATTTACACTTAAATCCAACTAACCTTCCGCCAAATCCTGCACAAGGATCTAAAACTATTGGCGTTTCCGTTTCCCCTAAATAATGAGTATAAATTGCGGATGCTAACGCTGGTTTGAAAAAAGAAACACAATACCTATTAACATTAAGAGCATAAACTAAATTACGTAAGCTAAAATCAGAAATATGATTATCATTATTAATTCCTATCCTATATTTGATCAAGTTATACATTATTTTATCATCATCCCAAGCTTCTATTGGACTTAGCCTACTATTAAATGAACTATCCCAATATGAATCAAAAATACTTTTTAATAATGATACACCTTTATTAAATGCATTATTTTTAAATGTATCGTTTCCAATATATATTCTATTTACATCCAACTCTCTAATATATTTAATAACATCATTTGGAGACTCATTGGAAACTATTGTTGGAAAATTAGGTGAAAACGTTCTCACAAATTTTAATAACATCGGTATATATTTTTCTAATTTATCTTTTCCATATTTATTAATATAATCAGTTAAATATTCTTTATTAATAATAATATCATTATATCCTAATTTAAAATCATTATTATATGATTCATTAATGATATTATCTAATGTGATATCATTTGGTATTTCAGATGTTTTTATTCTAATTAACGAATATTCATCATTATTATCTATAAGTAAATCTTTTTCATAATCATTTAATACGCTATTTATTTGTGTTAAAGATAAATTTACTAATTGATTAGGATGATAATAGTCGCCATCTACATCAATAAGAAGATTTCCAACTTTAATATCAAATTCTTTACCATCTACTATAATTGATTGTTTTCCATTTAATTTTTCAGTTAAGAGTTTTTCATATTTAGATTTCTTTTTAATATGCTTTTTTCTAAAAACTGGATCTAAAAAAATATTAGAATATCCAAATCGTTCTATACAAGTTTTCTTCAATTTTTCTTGTACATTTCTACATTTCGCTGGATTATCAACACCATATTTCTTCTGGTTTGTTTTTTTTATTTTATGTTTAAACTTATCTAATTGGAATACATTTTCTACTCCATATTTATCTTTAATCGCTTTTTTTGTATTTAATTTTATTTTTTCTTTAGTTTCTTTTGTATGTGGTTTTCGTGGAAAATGATTGGTAGTATATTCTGAATATCGTATTATGTCTTTATGTAATGTTGTTTTCTTAACAGGTGTACCACATCCACATTTACACATCGGTATATCATCTAAAAAATATTTAACTATATATTCTTTTAATGTAAGACCATGAGACTGAATACATTTATTTCGTGCATGTGCAGATTTATATGAAGTATCACATACTCTACACAATAACTCATTTTCTATTTTTATTTCTACCATTTATATTAAAAAATTAATTATACCTATGACCATAAATATACGAAAATTAATTATTAAACACAACTATTTTTTGACATAAAAAAAAGGAACCACCGTTTCGGATGATTCCTTTAAGTTTTTAACACGACTACGTATTAAAGATTACTTAATGCTTACACATTTTGTAGGTCTTTAACATAGATCTTACCATAAAATTCAGGTCTCACTATTTTTTTAGCGTAACGGGTCATGACCCCCCGACGGGGGGTAAAATTAGTCGGATCATACACTAATGGTGTCATAATCAACGGTACATATGGTGCATATACAGCTCCTGTCTCAAGGAAGTTGTTACCTTTATATCCCATTAAGATTTCGTTAGAAGTCATATATGGGTTTTTGTAAACAGTGTATCTGTTTGCAATTGCACCTACTGCAGTTACTCCAGCAGCGAATTCCATAGCATCCTTATCAGAATTCACGTGGAATCCTGGGATTGATTCAAGAATTGTACATACATCAGGTGATGCAACTAAGAAGTTAGCTCCACCTCTAAGTGTCAATGTGTGAATTTTGTTAGAAACTTTATTCAACTTAACACCTAATGTTTGGAACCATGTGTTCTTTTGGTATGCTACAGCGTTTGCTGAATTTACCCACGTTCCGGCATTAGAGTTATACTCTTGTCCGATTGTTGCTGACCAGTAGTCTACTGTCAATGCGTTTGATTTCAACATATCCAAAATTTCCAAGTCAATCTCAAGAGAGATATACTCAGATAACATTGATGTCAATTCTGCTTCCGCATCAATTGAGTGATATGCGTTTAAATCTTGCGCTAATTCAGGAGTCCAAACTGCTTTCAACTTACGTGTTTTCGCAACGATTGGCTCAGAACGTAGTTCCAAGTCAATTTCTGGAATTGCTAAATCAGTACCAGCATCATAACCTGCATCGGCGTTTTCACCACGAATTGGGCTTCTGTCTTCAAAATCACCACGATCGAAATCAGTTGGTTGTTCTGAATAAGTAACAGAGAAATTTGATCCTGAGATTGCTGAACCTCTTACCACGAAATCTACAGTTGATGATCCTAATGCTACATCAGTGTATTGTGGGTAGAAAGCTGCCGGATCTGCCATTGCTGAACCAGAGATGTGGAAACTTTTTGAACCTTCCTTATCAAGTGGTCGTCCGCCTGCGTTTTCAATATCTGCAATATCGAAACTAACGATAAATACTTCACCTGCTTCCACAGATGCACTAAGTGCAGAGTTGAAACCAATTGCTTCGTGAGAAGCGCTTGTTACTGTTGATGGAACAATGTTACTAACTGTTCTTTGGTTGATTGAGTATCCCCATCTACCGTCACCGTATGCACCTGAAACAGCTGCATCAGTTGAACCCAATTTTTTCCCTGTTCCACCGAAAACGGATGAACCTAAAAATCCTGGGTTTCCTTCTTGGTTGCTTCCATATTTGAAGTCCAAGTAAAATATCAAACCAGATGGTAAGTTCATTGGTTGAACTGATACGAATTCCTTCGATGCAATTTCACCAAAAATACGTCTTACCAATGGTAACGCAACACCAGCCCATTCTTCTGAACCAGAAGTTGTACCTGTTTGAGTTGCTTCGTCAAGCAATTGTTTTGCTTGGTTTTCTAAGAGAACTGCCATTGAATGTTGTTCTCTTTCTCGTAATCCTTCTAGAAGACCTGTTTCTGACCATTTGCCTTTTAATCCTCGAGTTTCCTCTAGCATTACAGCTTGTGGGTTTTTAGCCTCCATAAGTTTGTTTAAATTAAAATTTGCCATTCTATTTTTTCCTTTGTTTAATTAATGTGTTATTTGTTAATACCTGCTAACTGTTTGAACCGATGAGCCATATCATTTGTATTCTCTGTAATGATGTTTGTTGATTCCTTTGAAGGTTTAGTTGAAGCAGTTGCTCTTGAAGCAAGCCCTTCAGTTATTTTCTTCACTTTCTTTCTTTCAACACCATTAGCAAATGTCATTGATTCAGCTAAAGTTGCATAAACTAGTTTTACTTCTCTAACAGAATTTGTTCTGTCAAGTGATTCTACTACTTTCACTTTTTGAGAGTTATCAAGATCATAAGATCTAAATATTTTGTTTGTGTAAAGAAGTTTTGCGTTTAATAGGTTCACTTCATTGATTGTTGATTTCAATTCACGAATTGTTGAATAAGCTTGTGCTAACTCTGCTTGTACTTCTGCAGATGCTTCATCTTCTTCTTCTTCGGAACCTTCTTCTTCATCATCTCCGTATCCCATTTCACGTAGAATTTCGTCTAAGTCGATTTCATCATCAAACTCAAATTCATCATCATCATCTTCTTGTTCACTTTCTTCGATTTCTCCTTCATCATCAAGATCAAATTCTATTTCATCATTTTCTCCCAATGCATCAAAGTCAACTTCTTCATCATCCTCTTCACCTTCTTCGGATTCGAATACATCTTCTTCTTCGTCATCATCTAAGTCTGCTTCCAATTCTTTGATAATAGATTCTAAATCTAAATCATCTTCGAACTCATCTTCTTCTTCACCATCGAATTCTTCTTCTTCATTTACATCATAAGTTGCGCCTGTTACATCTTCGTCGTCATCTTCTTCTGTAGTTTCAGTCAAATCATCAACGACTGTTCCTTGATTATAATCTGAGTCCGACGGGGCTTTAGCCTTGCCTGTCTCAGGATCTAAATCAGTATGTGCTGTATTTGCATCAGCTGCTGGTTGCTTACCATCGGTTCCACTTTCATCTTTTCCATCTCCTTTTCCGATTGCGGATGAATCTACAGTTTCTTCGATTTCATCTTCGTCTTCAAACTCGTCTTCACCTTCCATTTCAGCTTGTAGCTTTTTAGAAAGTAATGATTGTAATTTTGGAGTGAATGCTTCTTCCAAAGCGATTCTTGCGTTTTCGATAGCAGTTTTACGTACAGCTTTAGCATCAGCTATTGCTTCTTTAAGTAATTTTGATTCTGCCATGTGTATTTTTACCTTTTAGTTTTCTGAAGTTATTTAGGTAAACTTCAATATTGGTTTAAAAATTGGCTTGTCGGTTACTACACATTAATTGGAGATATTCTCTATCTCAGGTGAGTATTCATTGTACCAAATGTAAAAACTCATATATAAATGAGTTATTATATAATATAAGTATAAGAAAATTTAGGAAAACGATAAAAAAACTTAAATTAATTATTATTTATTGTTTTTATCCGCAATTTTTTGCTTATATTTTGCTTCTTTTTTCTTTAATCTCTTTTCAGTAGATGGTTTTGTGAATTCTTGGTTGTTACGGAATTCATATAATATACCAGATGATTTGACCATCTTTGTGAAAATATTAATTGCCTTATCAACATTTCCCTTTCGTACCGTAACACCTATTCTATTTTTATTTGCCATATAACTATTGTTATTTTTATTTTTAATTATTTCCCAATGGTAGTTGGTGGTTTAAATTCTTGTGCACTTTTTTTCATATACATTATGAATTTTTTTGGATCTGTAAATGATTTAAACAAACTACTACTATAAAATACTGCACCACTATAATAAACTTTACCGTTTCTATCCATAGTTCCAGTAGCTCTAACAACTCCATTTTCAAACTCACCAGATAAATATATTTCTCGTTTTCCACCAAGAGCTGGCTTTTCCTCTATATCTGTAATCCATCTAACTTTAACCTTTTTTTTAGATAATTCTCTGATTACTTCTTTCTTAACTTTTGATAATGTATCTTTAATTTCATCTATATACGATTCGGATATTACATTAGAAATTTCTTCTTGTATAATTTCTCGTAATTCTTTTTTAGTTATTTTCATTTTATTTTAGTATCATTATTATGAGTAAACTGTAATACAGTACCATCTTTGAAATAAATTTGTACGGTTCCATCATTTAAAATTGTAGACATTTTAACAGATTTGCCTTCTAATTTATGAATTTCTCCTTTTTTTAACGTTTCGTTTACATTCCCTAATCGTTGTCTCATCACCTCTGGATCAATATCACTTATTTCATAATATCGGTTTAGAATCAAACCCATTTCTTCGTATAGTGCTTGCATCCTGGAATCTAATACTTTCGCATCTTTTGCTACCTTATCAAATGAACCTTCCAATTTTTCCAATTGTTTCATGTTACGTTTAATAGTAACTTTATCGAACCAATCTTCTGCTTCATTCAATGTTAATTCTCTAGCCGCCTCTACAATACCACCAAGTGTTTCTGCAACTTCTATAATATCAGATGATCGCTTCATTTGAGAATTGTAAGTATTATAAGAAGAGATAATTTCTAAGAAATGTTTTTTAACTTCAGTTGATAATGATTTTCTTTCTTCATTACCTCCGTTTTTTGATTCTTTAATACTGAATTTACCATCCTTAATTTTTACTTCTTCTATTACAGTCTTACGGATATCATTATATCCTTTGAATGTCTTAGTTGCCTTTAAAATTGGTTTCGTTGATTTCATTGTAATTTTGTTATTTGAAACAAAATCTGCAATATCAAATGGTTTATTTTTCATAATTTTATTTTTTTATTTTAACATATTTATTATTCATAAATTCAATTGATGCACCATCTTTAAAATGAATTTGAATAGTTCCATCGTTTAATATAACAGAATATTTAACTTGCTTCCCTTCTAATGAATGTATTTCACCTTTTTTTAATTCTTCTTTGATATTAATTGGTGAATTTTCTAATAATGTTTCAATTTTTTTACCTGCTGAATCATTAATTCTCATAGATGCTACATATGAAAATGCATTAATAATATCAAACCCATCCCACTTAGCCCATTTAGCTATCATAATTCCTTTATCTTCTATTACACTTTCCAATTCCTTTGTATACGGAGATCCATCTTTACCAGATGGTCTACTTGATCTAGGAAATAATTTATCTACTTTCTTAACTTCGCTATGAAAATTAGCATCAGTCAGAGCCCCTTTTAATATAGTTTTAAATACCCATTGATATTCGGATAACCCTTTTGGTAAATTAATGTACCCATCGAAAAACTTTAATACTTTTTTATTTAACCGGGTATTTTCAGATTCTTTTAATAATTCTTTTAATTTTATTGATTTCATAGTTTTATATTATTTTAATTAAGGTCTGGCATATGTTTTCTTAATACAGATTCAATTACACGAGGTGGATTACTAAATGCCAATTCTCTAATCACAGATTCTAATGCTTTATCTTTAATACGTAAATCTCTAATCATTTTACTTAATATTTCTTCAGCTTTTGATTCTTGTAAAGTATGAAGTTCTTTACGAACGATTTCTCTTAGTTGTTTTTTAGTTATTTTCATATCACTGTTTCATTTTTAATTTTTAATTTCGGTGAAGTAACTTTAATCGTCATCCACATTCCAGTACCACCAACATATGTAACATCAAATAAATCATTATATTTATCATTTATAAATTTAGATAATCTGAACTTTTTATGTATATCACGTTTTAATTGTTTTATATATTTGTCAAAATCTTTCTTACGTTGTGATTTTGGTACATCTGTATCAATCCATCCTATATCAAATGTATGTATATAATATTCAGATCTTAGACCTAAATCCATATTAAAGAATTGTTCATATTTAGATTCTGTTTTTTCTAAATAATCAGTTTTTTTCAATTCTTTACCTACTGCGTTTTCAGTACTTAAATGTGGTAAATTATTTACAATATGATCTTCTACAAATTTTTCAATATTAGAAATTTGGTTTTTGTATTCTTTACCTGATACTCTATTTAATTCTATTTGATGTTTTTCTGATTCCGAAAAATCAACACGAAGATCTGTCCATTCATCAATAGTATCAATGGTTACCTTTATATCTTTATAATCACGTTCTAATTGCTTCTTTAACCGTTGTGCTTCTTTATAATCTTCTTGTCCCGGTGTTTCATCACCTACAGATCCATTTTCACGTGTAACAAAATGAATTTGATGTTCGGATTTATCCGATACTTCAAAATATGAATTACGTTCTACGTATTGTTCAATATCATTAATTTCTTTAGAAAAGGTTTCAAATAATAAATCTATTAATTTTATCATTTTTTATCCAAGTTCTGTTATGATTTCTCTCATTAAATGTTGTGCTCTACACCAATCACCACATACATCGGTTCCTATTTGTTTCATTATAGATTCGTTCATAGGTGACATAAATGCTCCGTGAGTTGATGGGTTAGATACAAAATCCCAACCTATTAGTTCAAAATCTTCTCCAACTTTCACTTTGTTCTCACCTAATGGTGTCGTTGAACCCATACCTCTAGATGATATACCTAAAAGTATTTCTGCTCTAATCAATTCCTTTAGAATATTTCCTGAAGGAGTATTTAAAATTTCTACAGTTCCTATTAAATCATCACCATCCCAGTGGATTTCTCTGATATTATGTGAAACATTTTTTAAGTTAATTACAGAAGAATCAGGGTGATCTAATTCACCTAACGCTCTTCGTTCTTTTATAAGAGTTTCGTATTTTTTACATTCTCTTTCCAGAATATTTCTTGGGTATATTCGTCCGTTCTGATTTTCTTTACCAGCTCTTTGTAAAACACCTCGTACTAAAACTCGACCTGACGAATCTTCTTGTAATTTTCCTTCGAATAATTGTGTTTCAATTAATAGTTTTTTCATGATGTTAATTCTGTTTTAATTAAATTTGGTTCTAGTAGATTCATTTTAAATTCCGTTTGATATACTCTCGTGCAGATTTTTCAGAAATAAACCAATATGTTGAAATATCCATCAATGTTTTCTTTCTCCATTTATTATCTTTATGGTGATACACCTTACCTTCAGCGTCTGAAATGTAATAATAAGTCTCAACTGCTCCCTTTCTCAACAGTTGGTTACTGACAATCCAATAGTTTCCTTCTTTTGGCTCTTTTTTCAAGAAACTCCTTTCCTCATTTACTGATTCTGGTAATGGTCGACCTCTCTTTATATTATAAACATATGAATCATATGCAGTTTTAATATCAATACTTTTTGAATTTTTTCTCCCATGTTTGAAATATCGGATTCTACTTGAGTATTTATCATATTTTGGTTTGTACACTGCATCCCGTTCACTCACATACGGACTGAAAACATCAGGTTTTTTTTTCTTAAATTCATCAAATGACATTGCACTAACTTCGTTTATTGATTCTATCATATAAGATGATGACCAATTAATTTGATCTATGATATCATCCATTGCGTCACCTCTACTATAATCTTCGATTTTCTCGTTTACATTTTGTTCGAAAAAATCTGCATCATACCAATCTTGAGCTCGATCATCATCGTTGAATTCCATACCTTTTAATACTGCCTTCATTTGGTCCTTGAATTTTTGATTATCCGTTTTTGTTTTCAGTTTATCTTTTTGATGTTTTAATTTCTTTAACTTTCTCATTTTGGTACGGTCAGCTTCAGTTAACGATTCGCTAAATTGAGTTACAATTTTCTTCTGAAATTTATTATTTGGTTTACCTGAAAGAGCAGTTGCAAAATCCATTCTGTCTTTTAGTGTACCTTTTCGTATATAATCAAAAAGTTTCTTTGAATCTAAATTATGAGTATTGATAAATTTTTCAACTGCATCTGCGCGTGTACCAGAAAATCTTGCAATTCCTTGGGCATCTGAATTTATTGATTCACTTACGGCTCTTTTGGGATATGATTTACCAAATACTTTAAATTCATCTTCTACTGGAATATCTCCTTTTTGGTGATATTCATTTTTAGTCGACCATCCTTTGTCAATAACATTAAAGAATTTCTTTTTGGTTTCATCATCCATATCAACGGGTGAATCAAATCCAAATTTATCCAATACCTTTTTGAAGAATACTTGATATTCAGATTCTTCTTGTATTGTAGATTTAATAAGTTCTTTTAATTTTGATTTTGTAATTTTCATATTTTTACTTTTTTAAATACACCCAAAATTCCTTTGGATTTTGTAGTTTCGTAACTCCACTTTGTAAGATACCTTTAATAATTGTTCCTAATATTTCACCATCGGAATACTTATCATATGCACGTGAATCAACTCCCTTTCTATTCTTTACATCGTCTACTAAATCTTTAAATGCTTTATCAAATTTTTTAACATTTGAAACTGCATCTTCATTAATATTTGATAATTCTTCTCTAATAATTTCTTGTAATTGTTTTTTTGTTAATTTCATTATTTTATCATTCCTTTAAGTTCTGTTTTTATTCTTTTAGCAGTTTCACCTTTCCAAGTGTGTGCATTTGATAAGAAATATACTACAATAGATTTTGCACTATCCATAAGGTATTTATCATTAATAGATGTTAATGAATGCATTGCTTCCAAATATGGCTTGGCCGCGTAATTTACCTTTTTCCAATCTTTACTGATCTCATTTGCTATTACATATAAAGGCCTCTGACCTTCAGTTAATCGTTGGATTTCTTCTCTAATAATTTCTTGTAATTGTTTTTTTGTTAATTTCATGTCATTTTTTTATTAATGTTGTAATAAATTCTGCACTTATTGATTTTTTCTTTACTTTCTTTTTCTTTCCACCTACTTCAATCTCTAATACAGCATTCCGTCTGTCCCACTTTAATACAACATCCTTGGGATGAACTTTTGTATTATTGATGATAGACTTAACCACAACTGCTGCGAATGTGCCTTCAATCCCATCCCAATGTTTTACTTTTGTTCCTCTGTACTTTTGTGAGAATGATAGTAAATCATTTGGGGATACTTCAGTCAATGATTCTGTTAGAAATTCGTTATAAAGGGTTTCCATCTGTTTCATTAAATCTGGAAGTTGATCACCCAATGTTTTATACTTACGAATATTTAGCCCAACATCTCCTGATATAAAATCAATTATTCTAACATTCTTAACATCATTACCATTACCCAATTTTTCTAAAAATGATTCTACTTTTTTAGAATCCCATTTTGCTTTAAGTAATTGATGAATTGCTTTTCCGTATTTAGAATCTTCAAAAAAGTCAGTAGCTCTACGGGATGATTCATTCACTGATTCATTTATATCATCTAATGATGTGTCTAATGTTTGTAGCTTCCCTACTAATTTCACTACTCGTTCTTTTATTTTTTTAATATGACTTTGTGTCCGTTTCCAATAGGCATCTTTAGGTACTTCATTTTCCATTCGGATTCTGTTGTACCAATTTAGAAATTTATCCATTTCTTGTAGTTCATATCGGATCTTACGAATTCCACAACCTATTTTTTGATTTGGAGTTGCTTCACTATTTTTTAACTCTAACCATCGGTTTGTGTATTCTTCATTTACTCTTGTATATCCAGTAGACTTATTTAACCTATCTACATATTCATCATCAGTAGAATCCCCTTTTGCAAAAGCGTGTGGAGTTTGATACCCTGCTACATTTCCCGTAGCGGACATTTCTTCCAATTCTTCTTCTTCTTCTTTTATTAATTCTCTAATAAGTTTTCTTAATTGGGATTTTTTCATTATTATTTCATTGCCTTAAATATTGGTTTTAGTAACTTAAAATAAGTTACTTCATCTTTTTTAACATCATATGATGGTTTAAATCGTTTAGATGTTTGGTATATATAATCACCAGATCCTTTTTCTAATACATCAATTGGTAGATTTTCTTCACCTTCCCAAAATGGAGTAGCGTAAATAAGATGTTTTCCACTTACCCACATAAACGTTCCTGCCATTGCTTCGTAATCCGGTTGCCAACCATCTACTTTTTTATTTTTATATTTATTTCTTAAATGTGAAATGAATTCATATTGGTAATCATAATCTACAGATTCTTTTAGTAATGATTTTAATTTAATATTTTTCATAATTTTTTTAGTTTTTTCTTTAGTTCCTGAATCAACTCATAAGATATCATCATTGTAGATACATACTTATCAGGTATTCGTTGTTTTACTTTAAATCTTTCTAGTAGCTGAATGATTTCATCCAATTTAATAGATGTTACTTTATCTTTTACCTTTGGTGATATCTTTTTAAGTTCACCTAATACTTTCTTACGTTCAGTATCAATAAAAGTAGAAAAATCATTTGTATTAGATATATTATTGATGTAGTTTTTTAATACCGATTTTTGGTCTGTATTTAGTGTATTGTACTTTTTATTAAAGTTTTCCACTAAAATTTTATAAGTAAGTAAACGTAAATCTTTTTCTTGTTCCTTATATTCTTTGAACATTATCTCATTTAACTTCTCTCCTTTATTTTGAATGGATGATGACATTACGTGTTCTACGATGGTATACTTCGAATTAAATATATCTTTGATATCATATCCAGATTCATGCTTAGCTTCAAACAATTTATATACAGATGCTAGTTCTTTATAGTTAGTTATATTAGATGAAAAGAATTTATCCGTATCGAATGATTCTTTTATTTTTTTAACCAACTCATACTTTTCTCTAGTAACTTTCTTTAAATCTACTTTACGTAAATGTTCTTCGGTTACAAGATCAATAAACTTTTCAGCTCTGTTTTCAGAATTATACTTTTCATTCATCAATAGATGGTATAATTTAAGTTCCTTAGCCAATTCAGTTTTTGACCCAAAATGCTCTTGTAGAATAGATTGGGCGTTTTGGTCTTTATTATTAAGAATCTCTAATGTTATTTGTCGTACTAATAATTCAAATAAAATCCCAGTATTTTTGTACTTACTATGTTTTATTTGTGATTTACGGTTTTTCATATTGTTGTTTATTAAATGTAAATAAAGAATATCCTATACAGTATAAATATAAGATAAAATTAGTTTTCATATTATTTTCTTTAAGTTATAATATCTTTGCTCTTTTTCTTCATATTTTTAGCCACTCTCAATGAAGAAAGTTTATCCTTTTTACTGTAACCCTCTGTTTCTCTGTTTCTTGGTTTTTCATTTTCTTTATTTCCTAATGGATCTCTTCCATATGCGTGATCATCTCTACCATAATTTCCACCTTCTTTTGGTCTACCCCCTTTATTGGAAAATTCACTTTTTATATTTTCCAATTCACCTTCAACATCAACGGGGTCGGGTTGTTCAGCTGGGTCTTCACCTAATGTAGAAATTTGCTCATGTCTAAATTGATCTTTTAAATCTTGGATAATTTTAACTTTTTGTTTATCTTTCTCTTCTTCAGATAGATTAAACACTTTTTCATAAATATAATCAGTTGAAAACATCTTCAGTCGTTTCATATCATCTGCCAGTCTTACTTTTTCAGACCATAAATTTATTTTCTCTTGTTCATAAATGGTAGATGGGTTTGTCAATTTCAATTCAAAATTAGTAATATCTCTCTCTGGTACACCTATTGAATATAAATGTAGAATAGCGATCTTAGTTAATTCAGATACAACGATTCTCTGAATTCTTTCAATAGTTCTTGCAAATCGAACATCTTCTGCGGCGATCGTAGCTTTACCCGAGTTATGTATAATAACACCAGCATCTGTACCAAAGTTATGATATTTTGCTATACGAACATCACACGTATCAATACGTTCATTTAATATCTCAACCGATTTAACCTTATGATTTTTAAAATTATTTATAAAACCTTTATTATTCTGTGATAAAGGCATATGTTCCATTATAAAATCAAGTTTATCTATTTTATGAAAATTAAAAATTCTATTTAAAGTATTTCTATCTACATTTAATTTATTTTCAAGTTCCTTAAATGATTTTGAAAGTGTCGCATATTTTACAATAGTTCCTAATTCAAATTTGTCATATTTTGTATTATATAATTCTAAATCTTCATCAGTATAACAACAATTATTACTACAATATAATTGATCACTACTACTTGTTATATAAATTTCATTATCACAATTGACATTTTTACATTTTATATATTCACCAGTTCTGGTTCCTTTGTTCCATGGACCATTAGTTTGTACCCATTCTCCTAATTTTTTAGATGATTTTATTCCTCCAATTCTACCGTTTTTTGATTGGTTTTCTAAAAACGTATCACTGTTTCTATACAGTTCCATTGCTAACGAATTATTTCCTTCTCTAGCCAATTGAATATGATAATTTCTATGTTCATTCCAATCCATAGAACAATCAAAATTATCAGGATTATTATTCCATTTATTTAAATCAATGTGGTGTATGACTTTTCCCTTCTTCCGTTTATTAAAATATTCTGCGACAAGTTGATGAACTAGTTTATATTTATTATCAGATGGATTATAAACAGTAGTATAATCTTTAATAAATTTATTGTCACTTCTATCTAAATATAGTGGCATAAGAGAATCATCTTTTTTTAGTTCTATTGCGTCTACCCATTCACCATCTCTCTTTAAAAACTTATGATCAGGTGTACAAGTTATAAACTTATCATTATCTAACCATACTTTAACAACTTTAGCATCTTTTCTTGTCATACCTGCCCATTCTAATTTACCAGGTACAATATTATTTGTTTCTTCATCCAATGAATAAACATAATGTTGAATTCCATTTTCAAAATCTTCTATAATCTCTTCTGCTGTTTTAGTTTCACCAGACAGTAAAGGAATTTTTGTGTCAGGTGATATACATACGTCTTCCTCGTATCCTAAATACGCTTTTGGAATTTTCAATGCAGCAAATAACTTAGCTTTAAGATAATCAATATCCTCAATCGCGTTATATTCTAAACCTGGTAATGAATCAATCTTAGTTCCACTATCAGATCCCCTAACTGGAAGAAAGAAATCTTCAGTTAGATTTTGCATATTATATTTTAAGTTGTAATCTCCAGATTTTTTATCTAAAAATGGAATTTTCTTCATCTTATTAATAATCTTCTGCATGTAATTATCAATCTCATTTGGATTGACATTACCGATATCAATAGAAAAGATTCTCTTCTCTGGAGCTCTCATTATTCTATGGATTAACATAGCATCTTCCATTAATGTTAATTGTTTCCACAATCTTCTTGCGTTTTCAATCATTGCTTTACCATAAGGAAGGAAGTTAGTATCTGAAAGTAAACGAAAATGAGCCATTTCGTAATTTTCATATTCACTCTTTATTGTATTCTCTACTTTAAATTTAACATAGTTCGGATTTTCAGGATCAGTATCCTCTAATCGTTCTACATTATAAACAGAAAGTGGTTGTACATTTACAACTCCGGCGCCTTCTGCCATTTCTAATGAAAGATAAAAATCACCATACTTTGATAAATTGCGAACCCAAGGCCAAATGTTGAATTCAATATTTAATATGTCATAAAATAGATTCTCTAAATTTTCCCGTATTGTTTGATTTGGGGATTTGATTGTTAATACGTCACCAAATTCAGATTGTAATGTAGATTCATCTGCATATATATCTAATGCAGAACTGATAATAGCATCCATATCCATACTATCATAATCTCTAAATAATTCTCTACGTATTTGTTGATATGCTAATGAATTATTTTGCCCCAGTTGATCATAGAATGATTTTTGTAATCTTGAATATCTATCAGTAGATGAACGTAAATTTGTAATTTGCCGTTTATCCAAATCAGTTACATTACGTTTACCATCCGCATCAACTGTTATAATCGTTTGTGTTGAAAATAATTTCTTTAACCTATCAAAAAATGATTTGTTATCTGCCATAATTTATAATTATATATTTTTTCTATTTTTCCAAAAATTGGTTGCATCCTTTGATTGAGGACTTGCAGGTTTGAACTTTTTCTTAAAGTATCGCTCTGCTAAATTATACATCTCCGTTGCTACTTTTTGTCGTCTATATGTTGGGTGAACTTGTACAGCTCCTTCTAATTCAGTATCACTAATTCCACTCCATTTGGCAATATCTAAATCACCTGCATATAATCCTGATGGAATATGGAAGGAAGTTACTGCTCCATAAAAATCATCATCTGACTTATTTCTATCTGTTAATATAAACTCAAAATCTTTTTTCTTAACTTTCTTTAATACCTTTTCTTTTTTTAATTGAGTTCTGTAATATTCAGTAATTTTATCATGATCAATATTATCAAATTTACCAGTTTCAAATAAAATATCCATTAACTTAGGGCTTTCATTTGTTGGAAGAAACGCATTATGAAATGGATTAGAGTATACTCTTCCCAAATCGAATGTTTGATTTCCTATTTTAACTGTTTTAATATTAGGTGGTCTCATTTATATTAATTTACTTTGTAATTTATTTAGTTTATCTTGTTCCCGCTTTGTTTGTGTCAATACTTTGTTCATTTCAGTTCCGATTCGATCTGCAATCGGCCCACCCTCGATTTCAGCAGTTTGTTCCATTTCGAAATTCAAGTCGTGAAATTGGTTTTTTAAATCACTTATCTTTTCTTCAACATCAGCTATTTGTCCTAATAACTTATAATATTGTGATGGAGTTAATCTTCTTGTTTTCGTTTGTGGTGGATCGGTCTTCTTTTTCATTGATCTAGTAGTAGAATCTCTCCACTTATTAGCTAATACTGGAGGTAATGGGGCGTAAGAAACTTCATTGATTTTTTTAATTTCTTCTCGTATAATTTGAATTAATTCTGATTTTTTCATAATCCTAATTGTTTTAATTGTTTTATTGTATCAGATGCGGATTTATGTAAAATTCCAATTCCATCTTTTAATCTCCAATCTTTGATGTTTGATTCTCTATCATCTATAAGAATTGATGTAGGTGTAGCCCATTTCTTTTTTTCAAATGAACGTGCTAAAATTAATGGAGTATTTGATAATTCACGTTTCACCCATATCTTTTTTCCTTCTGCTGATGTCTTTTCTTTTGAAGGCGAAGATAAAAGTGTAGGATTATATTTTTTAATATAGTTCCATAATTTTTTGCCATCTGGCATCCATTCCATATTAGCCCACCAATCTTTCCCAGCATCTGAAATGGGTTTCCAAAAATCTGGCTTAGAAAGTTTATCAGTTGCAATATGGGATTTCGTACCTGTCAATTCATAATATGCTTTGTCAAAATCCGTGAGACATCCGTCCATGTCTTGATAAATATTATATTTAATATTTTTATTTTCACTAATCAAATCTCTTAATCTTATCATTTTTAAATATAATCTGTTTATTAAACCACATGAATGGTTTGATTTATATAACTATAAGTATAGGTTTTGAATAAAAAAGAAATTATTTAGAATAACCAACGTATATCTTCTTCATCATCTTCACCAACTCTCATTGTATATGGATTTTCTCTTACATCAGTTCCACCATAAATACCTGGGTTAAACTCTGTTGTCTGTGTAGTAATAGAATCTAATGATGATTTTATCAAATCCTGCCCTTCTTGTCGTAAACGAAGTGCCGTATCCCTTACCCATAAACCTATAGCTAATGGGATTACTAAATCATCATTGTAACCTTTCATTGCCTCAGCGCGTGATGTTTTCCATATGAATGTGAATAATTCATCTATTGTTCTTCTAGATTGGATTATAACTGATTTTTCTCTGAAATATGCATCCAGTTTTGATATGATAAGTGGTCTTGTTCTTGCAGTTGTAGAAAACCCTGCAACCATTTTTCTCTCTTCTCTGTAATACTTATTATGTAATTGTCGTTGTGTATCTACATATTTTAGATCTTTGGACATATAGAAAAGATTTGGATAATCCCTATCTATAATTTGTTGTATGGTTGCCCAACCCACATTAGCATTTTCAACTACTAATAATGCATTATTATATTCTGTTGATATAGAAACTAAGAAATTACCGAAATCTTTCGTATTCATCATTCCTTTATATTCTGCAACTTGTGTAACTGTTTCTAAATCTATCACATGGAATGCGGAGTAATCTGCACCATCTCCCCTAGACACATCAGCTATTACCATATATGATTTATTATAATCAGGATATTCCCATATCCACAAATTCCCATCTATACCACGTTTTTCTATTGGATCTTTTACATACGTATCCATATAAAATTGAAGAATTTGCGCATCAATTACTGATTGTCCAGATGAAATAAACG
>Ga0222664_1000252_pt1 | contig 38099 bp, 30 predicted proteins | sample AntAcemetagen604_FD_181147 | JGI IMG/M metagenome (GOLD analysis project Ga0222664, IMG submission 181147) | Saline water microbial communities from Ace Lake, Antarctica - #604 | ecosystem: Environmental > Aquatic > Non-marine Saline and Alkaline > Saline | place: Antarctica: Ace Lake... | reverse complement strand
ATAACCCTAAAGACTTAAAAGTCAAATTCATAAATTCTCAATCAAATTATAATTCTCTTACCACAGATTCAACCCAACCTTTTCCCCAATCGTCAATTTCTTTTGCGCTCCATAAAGTAGGATAAAAAATTCTTTTTTGGAAACGCGGTGGCAAATACTTCTGCCAATTTGTGCCCCCTGTAGCTGCAATATCAGTAGGGTCTTTTTGTAAATATCGAGCGGCCGATTTATAATGTACCAAAGGCCAATTTACATTCACATTAATATCAAGTTGCCTTAGGGCCAAAATCACTTCTTCGTTTTGTTGGTCTTTTTCTGATAAACCTTTATACAAAGCCCAAACGTTTTTGTTTTTTAATTTTTGAGCTAGGTTAATAAATTCATCTTTATACTTTTCTTCAAACTGAATTAATGTTAATGTTTTTTTGCCGCTTTCAAGTTCAGTAGCACCTTTTTTCCAATATATCCATTCAAACATATTGGGAACATCTTTTTCTTGGTAATCGGCCGAAAACTTATGGCGTTCATCCTTTTCTACCAATTGCAAAAAGTTAGCACAGGCAATTTCTATTTTTCGGTATTGGCCCGATTGAAAACCCGATGCAGGCAATAAACTCATTCTATATTTTAGAAATTGTTCGCGCTCCATACCATTAATCATAATTTCAAAGCTTTTGGTTAAGGCTTCGAAATACCTGTTTACACGGGTTAATCTGGTTGCTAAAAATTCAGCTGTTAAATCTTCTTTTTCTGCCAATTGCTCCAACTCATGAAGAGATAGTTTAAAATATAACTCCGTAACCTGATGGTACATTATGAAAATAATTTCATCAGGAAAATTGGTGCGTGGTTTTTGTAAACTTAAAAGGGTATCAACTTGAATGTAATCCCAATATTTTACATAATCTGCATAAAGCAAACCATCTAAATAAGAGCTTAAATCTTGTCCTGTAGCAGCATATTTATGCTGAAGGAGCTTTACTTTTTCAATAATGTCGTCGCTTAATTCCATGTGGCTAGATTAAAAGCAAATAAAGCTAAACAATCATTTGATATAATTTTAGGAGTAACAACCTTTTAAACACTTTAATGTGTAGCAAATTGAAGAACATAATTATAAATTTACACCATGCAAAAACAACATGAGTTAAGGTTAAGTCTTGTGCAAGCACCTTTGGTTTGGGAAAACCCAAAAGCCAATTGGCAATACTTTGAAAATAAGTTGAAAAACCTTGCCCATAAAACAGATGTGGTGGTTTTGCCCGAAATGTTCAATACGGGGTTTAGCATGCAGTCTGAAAAATTGGCTGAGCAAGCTGAAGGCCCTACATTTAAGTGGATGCAAAAAATGGCTAAGCTTCTGAATGCTGCCATTACTGGAAGTGTAATAACAGCAGAAAACGGTTCTTATTACAACAGGCTGTATTGGGTTGAGCCCGATGGAAACTTTAAATTTTACAACAAACGGCACTTGTTTAGAATGGCCGGCGAACATCAATTCTTTTCTCAGGGCACAGAAAGGCTTGTTGTAAGCTATAAAGGATTTAATATTATGCCTTTGGTGTGCTACGATTTGCGGTTTCCTGTTTGGAGCCGGAATAAAAACCAAATTAACCAAACTAGAACTGAAGTTTCCCCTGAATATGATTTGCTAATTTACGTTGCCAACTGGCCAAAACCTCGCACAGCTCCATGGAGCAGTTTGTTGGTAGCAAGAGCAATAGAAAATCAAGCTTTTGTAGCAGGAGTAAATAGAGTTGGAGTTGATGGAAACCAAGTTGAATATGATGGCGCTTCTGCCTTAATTGACCCAAAAGGAGAAATAATTTCTGATATTAAGCTAGGCGAAGAAGCTGTTAAAACTTATACGATAAGGTTAAAAGAACTTAATGATTTTAGAGAAAAGTTTCCTGTTGGTTTAGATGCTGATGGCTTTGAAATAAAGTAGCGGTCTTCAAACTAAAAAGTCTCCGAAAAAGAATAATTCAGAAATATTAGCAAAAAGTTGCTTTTCCAAAACTTGGAAGTAAAATTTAATTTCTACTCAAGAAGGTTAGTTTTGCCGCCCAAAATCACACCCACCTACAATGAGGATTTTATTCGCTTTATTAAGTTTTGTAATAATTACGCAAGCCTATTCACAAAATTTAGATACTTCAATAACCATAAACGAAATTGAAATTCAAGAAAATAGGTTGGCTATGCCATTTTCTAAAACCAACCGAAACGTCTCTCTTATAACTCAAAAAGAAATTGGGCAATTACCTGTTTATTCGCCACAAGAAGCCTTGAGTTATGTTTCGGGAGTAGATGTAAGAAGCAGGGGCGTAATGGGCGTCCAAAGTGATGTTGGCATAAGAGGCGGCAGTTTTGAGCAAACACAGGTTTTGCTAAATGGCTTAAAACTAAACGACCCACAAACTGGGCACCACATGCTAAATTTGCCAATTCCATTAGATATGATAAAAAGAATTGAAGTATTGAAAGGTCCAGGAGCTGTAAAATATGGTCAAAATGCTTTTTCAGGAGCCATAAATCTGGTTGTTGAGCCTTTGGATAAAAACATGGTTTCAATTGCAACCATGTATGGCGAACACAACACATATTCATTATCGGCTGCAGCAAATTTATCTAGCAAAAACTACAAACAACTTTTAGGTGTTTCGCAACAATCTAGTGATGGTTACCGCAAAAATGCCGACTTTAAAAACAACCAGTTGTTTTACATGGGTTCTTTAAAAAAGGGAAATGGAAATCTAGAATTAATGGGCGGAGGTTTGTGGAGAAAATTTGGAGCAGGTGGCTTTTATGTAGCAAACTCTGATGAGTACGAAGAAGTGAATACTATTTTTGGTGGGGTAAAATACACCTACAAAAAAGGAGGTTTTATGCTAAAGCCTCAAGTGTATTATCGTTACAACGATGATCATTATGTTTTCATAAGAGATTTACCACAAGTATTTCAAAACTTTCACTTTTCAAATGCTTTTGGAGCAGAGCTGCATTCAAGTTATACCTCAAAATTTGGCACTACAGGTTTGGGATTTGAATACCGTAACGAAGATTTAAACAGCACCAATCTAGGCCAACAAAACAGAACTATTTCGGGTATTTTTATTGAGCATCGGTTGTATGTAAATAATTTCTCGCTTACTCCCGGCTTTTATATAAACAACTACTCAGATTTTGGAAGCTTTGGTTTTCCTGCAATTGATGCGGGTTATTCCCTTAGCCACAATTTAAATGCTTATGGCTCAGTAGGTAAAAGTTTTCGGGTTCCATCTTACACCGATTTGTTTTATGTAGGCCGAAATAATATTGGCAACCCAAACTTAACTCCAGAGCAGGCCTGGACTTATGAAGGAGGTTTAAAATACGAAAAGAAACAAGTTCAAGTGCAATTGGGCGCATTTAATAGAAATGCCTCTGAGTTAATTGATTGGGTGAAACAAGACCTTACAAACCCTTGGCAACCACAAAACTTTTATGCTGTAAATGTTTTTGGTATTGAAGGAAAAGTTGGCGTAAAAAACAAAACCATGTTGGGCTTAAACCTGGCCAACGCAAGTATTGATTATACCTACATCAATGCAGATTTATTAAAAACTAACGCTGCTGCTTCAAGGTATAGCCTCAGTAATTTAAGACATCAAGTTGTTGCCAATTTAGTGCATCAAGTTTTCAAAAATCTATATCATAGTATTTCTTATAGGTATATTGAGCGTTTTGCCTTGCCATCATACCATTTGGTAGATTACAGGTTGTTTTGGCAAGAGGAAAACATCAAAATTTTTGTTGATGTTTCAAACCTAACCAACACAAAATACTCGGAAGCAGGCTTTGTACAGATGCCAGGAAGGTGGCTAAAACTTGGGTTTAACTGGGATATAAACTTGTAAGCTTTTTACTCTTCTGTTGCTGAAGCTTTGTCTAAAATCTCGAAAAGCTGATCTAAGTTAGGCGTTAAAATAATTTCAATCCTTCTGTTTTTGGCTTTCGCTTCAGCTGTTTTTGCGGGGTCTAATGGCATAAACTCACCTCTACCTGCTGCGGTAAGTACAGTTGGGTCAAGCTTAGAGTTTTCTAACATAATTTTCACCACTGAGGTAGAACGCATTACAGACAAATCCCAATTGTCTTTTATTTGTCCGCTTCCTCTATAAGCATCAACATCAGTATGGCCTTCAACCAAAACAGTAATATTTTCTTGCTTTTCAAGAACTTTAGCTAAATCTACCAAAGCTTTTTTGCCTTCGGTATTTATTGCTGTTGAACCTGATGGAAATAGCAATTCAGCTTCCATCGAAACATAAATTCTACCATTTTTTTGTTCAACTGTTAAACCTTTGTCTTTAAAATTAAGCAAGGCATTGGTTACTTTATTTTTTAAATCTTTAACCCTTGCATCTTTTTCAGCAATAATAGCTTCAAGTTCATTTACTCTTTTTTCTCTGTCAACTAAAGCAGTACTTAATTTATCGAGGTTAGATTTTTTAAGGTTTAACTCTCTTTCAAGAGCTAATAAAGCGTCTTCTTTATTTTGTAAATTTTCTTGAGCTGTTTGCAGCTCATAAATTAGTTTTCTATTTTCTGCTTCAGATAATTGCGATGATTCTGCTTGTTTCTTAAGCAGTTGGTCGTTTAATTTATTTACCCTGTCGTACTCTTTTACCTTCCTTCTTAATTCTAAACCCAATGTTGTTGTGTCTTCTGATAAGGCTTTAATATTATTTTTAGAATTCTCTATACTTGCAGACTGCTCTTTGTTTTCGGTCTCAAGTCTTTGGTTTTCAGACTTTAAATATTTTCGCTCCTCATCACTTTTAAGAAAATCATCTTTAATTTCATTTACCTTTTTAGGAGAAATACAAGAAGTGGCAGAAAGTATTAAGAATAATGCAATTAATGCATTGGTTAGATTACGCATAAAATAAAGTTTGGTCAAAATTACCAAATGGTGTACTGCTTTTTTTCTAGGTATAGTGTAGTTTTAAACAGATGAGTATTAATTGAGAAGGTATATCGAAAATATTCAATCTAAGTTTTCACAAACTTTTTCAAAACTGAATAACCTTCATTTTTTAAGGAGATTATGTAAATGCCTTTGGGTAGATTTTGAATGTCAATTTGCTGACTTGCCTTTGCTATACCCATTTGTAAAACCGTATTTCCGACAAGGTTTACAATTTCTATTTCTCCTCCGATTAACTCTTGAGCTAATGAAATCCATATAGCCTCTGAGGATGGATTTGGATAAATTTCAACCTTATTGGCACCTTTTTCAATTGTGTTAAATCCTGTTAAAGTATCTGTTTGGTAAACTCTTATATAATCAATAAGCAATTCGGCTTTTTGTAAATTGGTATCAATATCTGGTCTAACAGCAATATTGGCCAATAAATAATGCTTGTTGTTTAAAGGCCAAGAGTTTTCGTTTTTATCTTTTGGTGCATATCTATAATACTCAAAACCATCAACCTTAAAAATAACTTCAAAAGGGTTCCAAATTGTTTCGTACACATGAAATGTTGTTTCTGCAGAATCAACATTTAAGGAACCTTGATGCGCTCCGGCTCCCCAACCATTTGGCGCATGTACTCCACCCAAAATATTATTTGGAGATTTTCCCCAATACTCCAACATATTTATTTCTCCACAAGCAGGCCACTGAATAGACCCGTGGTTTTTGTTCCAATAAGCTCCATTTTCAATGATGTCTTGGCCCAAAGTCCATACCGCCGTCCAAAGCCCGAACCCTGTTGGCATTTTTGCGCGTGTTTCAATTCTACCATACTTAAAAGCAACCTTTGAGTTTAATCTGGCCGATGTATAATCTTTAGCTACCCCTTGACTAGCATAATTTTCTTTTTGAGCTACAATATGCAAATTGCCATCCTTTACAAAAGCATTTTCTTCTCTTTGGGTATAGTGTTGTATTTCACCACTAAACCATGTTTGGCCGTTGGGTAAAATATATTGTTGAAACCATTTTGAAGTATCAATTTGGCCATTTACATCAAACTCATCATTCCAAATTAAGCTTGAGCCAGTTTGTGCTTTACTTGATAGCAAACCAAGTATTAAGTTGGTGAAAATTAAAAAGAAAGGTGCTTTCAAAAATGAACTTTCAGCAAACCTAATTGAAAATAATTTCTGTTTTTCACTCATCCGATTTTAAAATATGCTCATCCGTTTCTACCGCCTCTCATCCGAATAATTCTATAAGCTCCTGTAAACCAACAATATTTGTAAAATAAAAACATGATTGTAACTTTTTTAATAACGTTCGCGTCATATATCCAAACAACTAAAAACCAAATAAAATGAACCTAAAAAAATTAACATCAACCGCTCTTTTGATTTTTGCTATTTCTCTAATAAGTTTTGCTGAAGGAAATAAAAAAACAAAAAAAATTAAAACAACCTCAAAGGCCTGTATTGAAAAAGTTTTTAATGAAATTATTAATGATGATTTAGACACTTTTATTTTCAAACAAGACTTGGATATTGCAGACCAGCAGTTTAAAGACTTGTATTTGGAAACAAGTTCAAAAAATGGTTTCAACAAAGATTTAGAATTTGCTGAAAAGCTATTTTTTGAGGCAAATGTCAAAAATGAAAATGAATTATCATTTAATAAAGATATGAAAGTTGCTAATCAACTTATTCAAGAAATTGAAACAAAACAAAGCTTATAACCTAACCAACCACAAGGAATTAAGGCATATACTGATATGGTTTTCAAAAGCTAAAAAGTCCTTTTTCCAACCAACCAGAAACCCCAATACTAACCTATTGGGGTTTTTTTATGACAATTGATATATTTTGCCTGGCATAGCCTTTACCAAACCAGCCAACTCCAAATTCAACAAAGGGCTCATAATTTTTGAGGTTGAAACATTCAAATCCATGCTTATTTGATCTACAGAAAGCTTTTCTTTTTCACGCAGCAAACTCATAATTATTTCCTCATCAGCAGTTAAATCAATAAACATTTCAACTTGCTTGGCGCGTTTCTTCTTACTTTCTTTTTCCCAACCCATAATGTACTCAATATCAGCAACAGATTGCAACAACGCAGCTCGGTTATTTTTTATTAAGGCATTACAACCTTCACTTGTTTCATCTCCTACCCTGCCCGGTACAGCAAAAACATCTCTGTTGTAAGAATTTGCAATATCAGCTGTAATGATGGCGCCGCCCTTTTTTTTAGATTCAACCAAAATAACCGCATCGCACAAGCCGGCAATTATTCTATTTCTTTTAGGAAAGTTTTCTCTATCAGGATTTGTATTAGATGGAAACTCTGTAACCAAAGCACCATTTTCTTGCAACTTATTGGCTGTACCCCTGTGGTGTGAAGGGTAAACCCGATCTAAACCATGAGCAACAACAGCAACCGTAGGAAGATTAAACTCTATAGCCGCTTTGTGGGCTGAAATATCAATTCCATAAGCCAAGCCGCTAATTATGGCTACGTTGTGCGGAATTAACTCCTCAACCAATTTATTTACAAAGCTTTTGCCGTAGTTGGTCGCATTTCTTGTTCCCACTATGCCAATTGTTTTGGTGTGGTTCAAATTAAAATTACCTTTCGAAAACAATGCAATGGGACTATCGGGGCAATGCTTTAACCTTTTTGGATAACGCTCCTCTCCAAAAACAAAAAATTCTATTCCGTTTTTATCAATCCAATCTAACTCTCTGTTGATTAAATCAAAATCTTGAAAATTTTGAATGGGTTCAAACAAGTTTTTGGCTTTGCCTTCAAAATTTAGAAACTCTTTTTTTTCGGCAGTAAAAACTGCTTGAGCTGAGCCAAAGTGTTTGATAAGCTTTTTACCTATGGTAGAGCCAACACCTGGTGTTTGAGTTAATGCTAAAGCAAATTTTAATTCTTCGTACAATAGATTTGGTTTGCGATATTTGACCAAAACAAATATATCTGAAAAGCATACTCGCGCCTATATGTATCTAAATTGCCATAGTAACTTCAGTTTAAAACGCGGTACGCTTTCTCCAAAAAGACTGGTGCAATTGGCTGCCTTAAAAGGAGTTACACAATTGGCTTTAACCGATGTTAACAATACATCTGCCGGTTTCGATTTTTTAAAGGCTTGTCAAAAAGAAGGAATTGAAGGAGTGGTTGGCATTGAATTTAGAAATGAACAAGGTGAATTACTGTATGTTGGATTGCCAAAAAACCAAGATGGTTTTCAAGAGTTAAGCGAATTACTTACCTATAAGTTAAAAGACAATCAAGAGTTACCTGCTTCCCCTCCTGTATCAGATAAAATATATTTTATAATTCCCTTTAGCGATGAATTAGTTTTAAAAACCTTGCCCAAAAATCATTTTATTGGAATTACCCATTATTGGGCAAAACACAATTTTAGACACCCAATTTGGAAAACCCCTCAAAAATTGGTTGCGCTCCATCCAGTTTTTTTTCCAAGAAATAAAGCTCATTACGAATTACACCAGGTTTTAAGGGCAATTGATGAAAACGCTTTAATAAGTAAACTAAAAACAACCGAAATTGAACCTCATCATCATAGTTTTTGCACCCCTCAAGAATTAAAAAAACTTTTTGGTGAACGAGACTTTTTGCTAGACAATGCAGCCTGGCTTTTAAGTAAATGCAGTTCAAATTATCATCAAAGCAAGGTAAAAAATAAGGTGAGTTATAAAGGCTCAAAAAAAAAGGACTTGATTTTTTTAAGAGCTTTAACCTTTGAAGGTTTTAAAAAAAGATACCCAAACAAAAACCCAAAAGCTATTGAAAGGGTCGAAAAAGAACTCAAGGTAATTGGAGATTTAAACTTTCAAGCATATTTCTTAATAACATGTGATATTGTGAATGAGGCCAAAAGACGTGGGTTTCATCATGTTGGAAGAGGAAGTGGCGCCAATAGTATTGTTGCCTATTGTTTAGGAATTACCGATGTTGACCCAATTGAGTTGGATTTATATTTTGAGCGTTTCATCAATCCACACAGAAGCTCCCCGCCAGATTTTGATGTGGATTTTTCTTGGGATGAGCGAGATGAAATGATTGATTACATCTTCAAAAAATTTGGAAAAAACAACAAAGTTGGGCTAATTGCAACCTACAGCACTTTTAAAGGAAAATCAATTTTAAGGGAGGTTGGAAAGGTTTACGGTTTACCTAAAGCCGAAATAGATTTACTAATCAATTATCCTGAAAAGAAAGAATATCAAAATGAAATAACCCAAAAAATATTTGAATTGGGAAGGTTGATGGAAGATTTCCCAAACCACTTGAGTATTCATGCAGGGGGAATAATTATCGCGCAAAACCCTTTAACTAGATACACCGCTTTAGAAATGATGCCCAAGGGTTTTCCCATTACCCATTGGGATATGCACGTGGCAGAAGATATTGGCTATTACAAATACGACATTCTATCTCAAAGAGGTTTGGGCCATATTAAAGAAGCTGTTGACATCATCAAAGAAAATAAAGGTGTTGAAATTGACATTCATCATATAACCGCATTTAAGCATGATGAAGGCGTTAAGGAGCAATTAAGAAGCGGGCATTGTATTGGATGCTTTTATGTTGAGTCGCCTGCTATGAGAGGTTTACTTAAAAAATTAAGGTGCGATAATTATTTGAGTTTGGTGGCGGCATCTTCAATAATAAGACCGGGGGTAGCTCAATCTGGCATGATGCGAGAATACATCTACAGGTTTCACAACCCAAAAAACTTCAAATACATTCACCCTGTAATGGAAAACCTTTTGCAAGAAACCTACGGCGTAATGGTTTACCAAGAAGATGTAATTAAAGTAGCACATCATTTTGCGGGAATTGATTTGGCTGATGCTGATATTTTAAGACGTGGCATGAGTGGCAAGTCGCGCTCGAAAAACGAAATGCTTAGAATTACAGATACTTTTTTTGCCAATTGCAAAGCAAGAGGATATCCAGAAGCTATAGCAAAAGAGGTTTGGCGGCAGATTGAGAGTTTTTCTGGCTATTCATTTTCTAAAGCTCATTCCGCTTCTTTTGCAGTAGAGAGTTTTCAAAGTTTGTACCTCAAAACCTATTTCCCAAAAGAATTTATGGTTGCGGTAATCAACAATTTTGGCGGATTTTACCGCACAGAGTTTTACGTTCATGAAGCAAGAATGAATGGCGCCAATATTTTAGCACCATGTGTTCACCATTCAAATTATTTAACCAGAATAATTGATAATGATATTTACTTGGGTTTTGTGCATGTAAAAGAATTGGAAAAACGTGTGGTAAAAAACATATTAGCCGAACGCACTATAAAACCTTTTGATGATTTAGATGACTTTGTAAACCGCACCCAAGCCCATTTAGAGCAATTAATTATCCTCATTAAAATTGGAGCTTTAAGATTTACGGGGTTAGGTAAAAAAGAATTGCTTTGGGAAGCCCATTTGATGCTTGGCAAAAAGAATAAGCTTCCCGAAAAAATGGAACTTTTTAAACTCAAAACTCAAAAATTTGAATTACCAAAGCTAACACACACTAAAATTGATGATGCCTTAGACGAAATGGAATTGTTGGGTTTTCCGCTTTGCTCACCTTTTGAGTTATTAAAAACTGAGATAAAACCAGATATTACTGCAGCTGAAATGTTGCAAAACTTAGGCAAAACAGTTGCCATGATTGGTTATGTTGTAACCGTAAAACCTACTAGTACCAAACAAAGAAAGCTTATGAGTTTTGGTTGTTTTTTAGACCAACAAGGAAAATTTTTTGATACCGTTCACTTCCCTCCTCAACTCAAAAAATACCCATTTAGAGGTTCGGGCTGTTATAAGGTAAAAGGTAAAGTTGTTGAGGAATTTGGTTTTCCTAGTTTAGAAGTACACTATATGGAAAAACTCCCATTTGTAAGCAAAGAAGACTTATAAACTAAAACCTAACAAAAGCGCTCCCCCAAGTAAAGCCACTGCCAAAAGCAGCCATACACAACAATGTGTTTTCTTGTATTTTTCCTTCGGCGAAAGCCTCGCTTAATGCAATTGGAATTGAAGCCGAAGTAGTGTTGCCGTACTTGTGAATATTATTATACACCTGATTATCAGATAAATTCATTTTCTTTTGAATGTACTCTGAAATACGCAAGTTGGCTTGATGTGGAATTAATAAGTCAATATCTTCTGAGGTGAGGTTATTTGCTTTAAGACCTTCATTTATGGCTTCCATAAAGCGGGTTACTGCATGTTTAAAAACTGCAGGGCCATTCATGTAAGCTCTGTGCTCTTCATTTTCAAGCATTTCTTTAGTAATGCGTTCCTTTCTTATGCTACCCGGATGTTCTAATATTAACTCACCCGCAAACTCACCCTGTGAATGTATGTGGGTAGATAAAATTCCTTTTTGATTTTCTTTCTCATTGGCTGAAATTACAACAGCTCCTGCACCATCACCAAAAATTACGGCAATGTTTCTGCCTTTATCACTATGGTCAATAATGTTGCTTTGAACCTCAGACCCCACCAATAGTATGTTTTTGTATTGCCCACTTTTAATAAAAGCATCTGCCATTGAGAGTCCATAAATAAAGCCCGAACATTGCTGACGAATATCAAAAGCCGGAATGGTATCTAAACCCATTTGCCGCTGCAATAAAACGCCACTACCTGGAAAGTTATAATCTGGACTTAGGGTTGCAAATATGATTAGGTCAATTTCAGACTTGTGCATCTTGGCTCTTTCCAAAGCCATTTCTGCTGCTTTTACACCCATGTTAGAGGTCGTATCAAAACCCTCTTTGTAATATCTTCTTTCTCTAATTCCTGTTCTCTCAATAATCCACTCATTAGAAGTGTTCATTATTTTTTCGAGGTCGGCATTGGTAATAACCTGCTCAGGCACATAATGCCCAACACCTTTTATTATACTTTTCATGAATTTTGGATTGTGTCGTGGTCAAAAATAATAGAAAAGAAAAAACTTAGTAAGCTCTTTCGTTTCTGCCCTCTACATAGTTTACAAATGCTTTATTCACAACCTTCATTCCACCTGGAGTTGGGTAATTACCTGTAAAATACCAATCACCTAAATTATCAGGACAAGCCTTGTGTAAGTCTTCTACTTTTTGGTAAATAATATCCAAATCACATTGTAAGTCTTCAGGTCTTAAAAGTTCTGCAATTTTCACAGAAATTTCTTCATCGGTAAAAGGCTCGTAAATAGCTTTTACAGCATTAATAGCCTGCTCTTTTGGTAAAGTTGCTTGCACTTTGCAGTTTTGGTAAACCTCTTCAATAATGTGCTCTTGGCCCCTATCTTTTAGCAATGCAGCAGCAGCTTTAAAAGCAATAAAATCACCAATTTTTGCCATGTCAATTCCATAACAATCAGGATATCTTATTTGTGGCGCTGAAGAAACAATAATTATCTTTTTAGGATTTAATCTTGCTAAAATTCTAATGATCGATTCTTTCAAGGTAGTTCCTCTTACAATTGAATCATCAATAATTACCAAATTATCTTTATTGGCATTTACAGTTCCGTAGGTAATATCATAAACATGCGCTACAAAATCGTTTCTGTTTTCATCATCAGTAATAAAGGTTCTGAGTTTTGCATCTTTAATGGCAATTTTCTCAACCCTTGCTTTTTTATTGATAATATTTTTAAGCTCAGTTTCAGAAATATTAGGCCCTAAAGCTTTTATTTTCTCAAACTTTTGTTGATTCAATACATCTTCAATTCCCTTTACCATGCCGTAAAAAGAAGTTTCGGCAGTATTTGGTATAAAAGAAAAAACAGTGTTTTCTATATCGTAATCAATACTTTTTGATATTGCTGGAATTAAGGCCTTACCTAAAGCCTTACGCTCTTTATAAATAGCATCATCGCTTCCGCGAGAAAAATAAATGCGCTCAAAAGAACAAGCTTTTCTTGGTAAAGGCTCTCTTATTTGCTTCTCATCGACAGTGCCGTCTCTTTTAACTATTAAAGCATGGCCTGGTTTTAACTCTTGAATTTGGTCTTTCTGTAAATTAAATGCCGTTTGAATTACTGGTCGCTCTGAGGTTGCGACTACTATCTCATCATCTTGATAAAAATAGCAAGGTCTAATTCCAGATGGATCTCTTAACACAAAAGCATCTCCATGACCAAATAACCCGCACATGGTATAACCACCATCCCAATCTTCTGCAGAACGCTGCAAGATTTTAGCAACATCTAACTTACGTATAATTCTGTCGGTAATTTCTGCATTAGAATAGCCTAAAGATTTGTATTTTAAAAACAACTCTTCGTTTTCAACATCTAAAAAATGCCCAATTTTTTCTAAAACTGTTACTGTATCAGCAAACTCTTTTGGGTGTTGGCCTAACTCAACCAAAAGTGAAAAAAGTTCATCTACGTTGGTTAAATTGAAGTTGCCTGCCAATACTAGATTACGGGTCATCCAATTGTTTTGTCTCAAAAAAGGATGACAATTTTCTATCGAGTTTTTACCAAAGGTTCCATACCGTAAATGTCCCAAAAACAATTCGCCCGTGTAAGGTAAATTCTTTTTAAGCCATTGTACATCTTTAAATTCTTCAGGGTTTTCTTTTTGGGCCAGAGCAAACCTTTGGTTTATCTCAGCAAAAATATCTTGAATGGGCTTGTTGCTGTTTGATCGTTTTCTGGCAATGTATCTATTACCCGGTTCAACATCAAACTTAATGTTTGCAACACCTGCTCCATCTTGACCTCGATTGTGCTGCTTCTCCATTAGAAGGTACAGTTTGTTTAGGCCATAAAAGGGTGTTTTGTATTTTTCTTGGTAGTACTCAAGGGGCTTTAAAAGCCTTATGAATGCGATACCGCATTCGTGTTTTATTGCGTCGCTCATCTAGATGTTTCCGAATAAGGAAGGTGCAAATTTAGGTTTTTTATTCCCTAAATAAAGCGCTTGTCTGTTTCCATTTTTGTACCACATTTATTGCAAGTTCTTAGGTCTTCTGATGAATAAAAATGCTTAAAAACAGGCAAGAAATCTTTTTCGATATTGGTTAAGTGAAAATACTTTTCAAACAACTTGTTGTTGCAATTATCACAATACCATTGTAAGCCGTCGGTGTGAGCATCTTGTCTTTTTCTTTCTATTACTAAACCTACAGAATTCTCTGGTCTAATTGGCGAATGTGGAATATTCCCAGGCAATAAAAACATTTCGCCTGCTTTTATGGGTACATCCACAGATTTTCCATCTTCTTGAACCTTAACCAAAATATCTCCTTCGAGTTGATAAAACAGCTCTTCAGTTTCGTTAAAATGATAGTCTTTTCGGGCGTTTGGTCCACCAACCACCATCACAATATAATCTCCTGCATCTGCATATAAGTTTTTGTTTCCTACAGGTGGTTTTAGTAAACCTCTGTTGTCATCAATCCACTTTTGTAAGTTAAACGGTTTTCTGATTGCCATAAAAATTGTGTTTGTTTGCGCTAAATATATAAAACCTTAATTTGGTTTGGTAAATTTATACTTATGGATTTAAATTTTGAAGGGAAAACAGCTGTTGTTTGTGGAAGCACACAAGGAATTGGAAAGGCAACCGCCAAGGAGTTAGCTTTAAATGGCGCTTCTATTATTTTGGTAGCTAGAAATGAAGAAAAGCTGAAAATGGTTTTGAGCGAATTAGATACCTCCAAAAATCAAGCACATCGTTATTTGGTTGCGGACTTTTCTGACCCCTCTAACTTGAGCGCTGTTTTAGAAGAAAATAAGGAGTTTTTAAAACAAGTAAATATTTTAGTTAATAATACAGGAGGTCCTCCTGGAGGTAAGGCTATTGATGCTCAAATTGAAGAATTTCGATATGCTTTTAATCAACATTTGGTTTGCAACCATTTAATGGTACAAGCTTGCGCTGATGGCATGAAATCAAAAGGTTATGGTAGAATAATAAATGTTATTTCTACATCAGTAAAAGTGCCTTTAAACAACTTAGGTGTTTCTAATACCATAAGAGGAGCTGTGGCCAATTGGAGTAAAACATTAGCCAATGAATTAGGCGAGTTTGGAATAACTGTAAACAATGTTTTACCTGGTGCAACCGATACAGAAAGGCTATCATCAATTGCTGAAAATAAATCTACAAAAACAGGAAAATCAGTTGATGAGGTTTTAAAGGAAATGGGTAACCAAGCTCCTCTAAAAAGGGTAGGAAAGCCAGAAGAAACAGCAAATGCAATTACCTTTTTAGCTTCTCCTGCGGCTGCATTTATTAGTGGAATAAATTTACCCGTAGACGGAGGAAGGACTCCAAGTTTATAATATTTAAGAAGTTTACGTTAAAAAATACGTAGTTTAACGTAGCTGAAAGCAATGTCAAAAAATTAATTTTGTTTAACAAACTTTTAAACCTTAAAAATCATGAAAATCAAATTATTAGGATTATCTCTTGCACTTTTAATGTGCTCAGGAGGTTTAATGGCTCAGAAAAATGTTATTAAGGTAAAGCCATTAAGACCCGTTGTTTCTGCAATTGGCGGTGCACCTATAACTTTACCATTAAGCTATGAAAGAGTTATTATTCCAAGACTCTCAGCTCAAATTAATTTTTCCTATCAATTAAAAGGTGAACTTAATCCCCCTTCGGCTTTTGATATTTCTGAATTAGGTTTTGGAACTCCAACAATATCTACTTGGGGATTTGGACCTGAGGTAAGGTTTTATCCAAATATTACAAAAGATACCCCACGAGGGTTTTACGTGCAAGGTTTTTTAAATTATGCAAAATCTTCAATTTCCAGCGATTTTAATTATAAAACAGATCTTGAGTTAGGAGTAGCTGTTGTACCCTATGAAGTTGCACTGCAAGCGGAGGGCTATTTAAATAGGCTAAATTATGGTGTTGGAATTGGCAGCCAATGGTTAATTGCAAGTAAACTTTGTATTGATATTTTATGGATTGGCGCAGGTTGGGGTTCTGGAAACGTAGGTTTCGATATTAATGGTCCCCTAATTGATGTTGCCCAAGTAAATAACGAACTAGCCTCTCAAGGCCTACCTGCAATATCGGCTGGTGCTGCTGGGTTACCAACCTGGGGAGGTTTAGTTGGAAAGTTTGATGAAGATTTACAAGGTCTGGATATTCCAGTTTTAAACCCTGAGCTTACCACAACAACAACTGCTAATAGCGCCAATATTAATATTGCCACTAATTTACCAACGTTGAGGTTATTTAACTTCTCAATTGGGTTTTCATTCTAAAAAAATTTAAACAAATAGAAAAGCCACCTTTTGTTAAAGGTGGCTTTTTTTTTACAAAATTTTAAACCCTAAATTTATTGTGAAGAGATTGTTTCTAATTGATTTAGATTCATCAATATAACTTATGCCAAAATTGTATCGAGCATCTAAGGTTAATTTCCAAACATCAACTCCTAAACCTGCTTGAAAACTATATGCAGCTTGGTCCTTTAGCTCTATTAAATCTTCAGTTGGTATTTGAGTATCTGCCAATTCATTTTTTGAAATGGTAACATCTTTATTTAAAACAATAGAGGCAACTGGGCCTGCGTTTGCCCTAATTTTTACCAAAGGAATATCTAAAAGCTGGTATCCAACCATTACTGGAACATCTAAAGTTGTTAGTTTCAACTCTTGTGTTGCATCAACTTTTTGAATTGTTGTTGAACCTGTAGGTTCATAAGAAAAATCAATTTCTCCTCTTTTTAATCCTATAAAAGCTTCAGGTTGAATTATTAATTTTTTTAAGGTTAGTCTTGCAAAAAGGCCTCCTTGTAAACCAGCTTGTGCAGATTGCTTGTAAGCATTTACATCAGTTGATAAACTTGTTTGGTTGAAGCCAACTACCGGCCCAAAAGTTATTGGAGAAATTTGAGCTACCCCAGAAAATGAAAGCACTGCAAAAGCAATAAAAAAAAATACTTTTTTCATATAATTAATCATTAAATAATAGTTTAAACCCCTTGCCGTGCACATTTATGATCTCTACTCGATCATCAGCTTTTAAATATTTGCGCAATTTTGTAATATAAACATCCATGCTCCTAGAATTAAAGTAAGAGTCGTCTCCCCATATTTTCTTTAGCGCATAAGTTCTGTCTAAAACATCATTCAAGTTTATGGCTAACAATTCTAAAAGGTCTGTTTCTTTTGAGGTAAGTTTTTTATCTTCTCCTAAACCTTTTAAAACTTGGGTTTTTTTATTAAACAAAAAGCCGCCAATTTGATATTCGTCTTGTTGTTGATTTTTAGGGTTGGTTTGAGTTCTTCTTAAAACTGCTTTAATACGCATTAAAAGCTCTTCCATACTAAATGGCTTCTTAATATAATCATCAGCCCCAATTGCAAAACCCTGAATGGTGTCTTCCTTCATCGACTTGGCAGTAAGAAAAATAATAGGCACGTCTGTATTTACCCTTCTTATTTCTTTGGCTAAAGTAAACCCATCTTTAATGGGCATCATTACATCCAAAATACAAAGGTTGTAGCCTCCTTTTATAAACTCTTTAAAGCCTTCATCCCCATTTCTGCAAAGCGTGCTTTTGTAACCTTTGGCAATTAAATATTCACTTAGGATGGCTCCCAAATTTGGATCATCTTCTACTACAAGTAAATTAATATCTTCCATATTAGTTTGTTTTTGGCAAGTAAATTTCAAAGGTACTTCCTTTTCCTAGTGTACTTGTTATTTCTACTTTACCGTTGTGTCTATCTATTATCGTTTTAACATAATTCAAGCCTAACCCAAAACCTTTTACATCGTGCACATTGCCTGTTGGAACTCTATACAATTTATCAAAAATTTTTTTTTGATTTTCTTTGCTAATACCAATTCCATTATCAGCAACAGAAATTAATAAATATTGATTCTGAATTAAGGTTGATATTTTGATTTCAGGTGAGGTTTTGGTGTATTTATTCGCATTATCAACTAGGTTGTAAATAACATTTGTTAAATGATTTTTATCTCCAGTTATCATGGGGTTTTGTACATCTAAAAAGGTTTCAATAATCCCTTGATTTCCCTTTACCTGAATTTCAATTTTATTTACCACTTCTAAAATCAAATCATTAATTGAAATTTCTTCTTTTTTTAGTTTAAAGTCTCCCTTATCCCAAACGGCACTTTGTAATACATTTTCTACTTGAACGCCTAATCTTCGGTTTTCGTCTTTTATCATGGTAATATAACGCGTAAGTAGCGCATCGCTTTGCGCAATATCCTTGTCAGATAATGCTTCACAAGCTAATGAAATTGTACTTATTGGCGTTTTTAATTCATGGGTCATGTTGTTAATAAAGTCGTTTTTTATTTCAGAAAGTTGCTTTTGCTTAATAATTGTATTGATAGCATATAGAAAAATTAAAATGATGCCAAAAACAAAAATTACCGAGGTTACAAGCATAAAACCCATGGATTGTAACAAAAACCCTGTTTGGTTTGGGAAATGAATGTTTACATAATTTGCTTCTTGAATAATATCTTCCGGGAAAAGTCGGGCAGTATATTCATTATTAAGCAAAATATATTTGCCATTTGGCGAACTGGTTGCTTCTAACTTTCCATAAGAATTAAATAAACCAAACTCGAATTTAGTATTTATACCTTTTGCAATAAGCGTTTGTCTTAAAAGCGAATCGAGCTCAACTAATTTTACCCTGTCTGTAATTGCTTCATTTAAATTTACTTCCATTAAGCTTTTAACAATATCACTAATTAGAACTGTTTTATTAATAAGCCTTTTCTTTAATAAAGTATCAAGCTCCATTTTTAAATCACCAGCCAAATAAGCCCCTTGTTCAGAAGTTTTATAAGAAAATTTCTGAATTGTGGAATCGTGAATTATTGTTTCTCCATCTATGGTAATATGACTTTCTATATGATTTCTTGCCGATTCTTCTACATGATCAAGCACTACACCCTTACCTTTTTTATCAAATTGATTAAAAACTGTAAGCTCGTTTAGGCTATCTGGAATGTTGTTTAGGTCTAAAGAGTCTGTTTTTAAGAACAGCATTCTTCCTTGCCTGTGAGATTTTAGCTTCTTTACAGCCTCTTCCTTTTCTAGAAGATTAACAATTTCCTCTAAACTATCTTTTACCTTTCTAGTGAACTCTTCTTCTTTTAATTCAATGGCGTTTTTTATCCAATAAAACTGAATGGCAATAATTCCAATGAGAACAATGGCCATTGAGCCAATAAGTATTTGAATAAAATTCTTTTTCAATAGTTTCTAATAAGGCAAACAAATGTAAATTAACACGTTAGGGTGTTAGTTGGTTTAACACAATTTAACGATGGATTTGTTTTTAATAAAAAATATAAATCCCTATGTAACTTTATCAAGTACCTATTCGTCATACCTAAAAAGTATGGCTTTTTGCTACTTAACACTAATTAACGCCGCTTAACTAATGTTTAACAAAGGCCTGCAAAAACTAAAATACATTTGTAAAACAATTAAGATGAAAACTAACCAACTAACCACCTTATCATTAATTTTTTTCCTTTTTGCAGCATTTAATGTTAATGCACAGGCAAAAAAAGAAAAAGAAGAAAAAAACACCCTTGTCATTACACATGATTTTGATGGAAAAGAGAAAACTTACACTTTAGATTTTTCTGATTTAGAGAAAAGTTTATCGAAGTTAGGAAATAACCTAGAAAAACTAGGCGACGAAATGGAGGCGTATTTCGAAGACTTTGAAGAAACCACTATTGAGGTTATTGAAATTGAAGAAAATGATGATGAATTTAAAATTACAATTACCGAAAAACAAAATGGCAAAGAAAGTACCAAAACCATGTATGGTGAGGAAGCCAAAAAGTACTTAACTGAAAAAGAAGAGGAAAAGAAAAAGTTGAACTGGATGAATGTTGAAGGCGACATTACATTAGATGTAAATGACGATGAAGGGGAAAGTATTCACATAGAATTAAATATGAATGACCTGTTTGAAGACTTTGGCATAGAATTTTCAGAGAATAAAAAAGAAGATAAAAAGATTATCATCATAAAAACTCCTAATAAAGAGGATTAAACTTATTAAACATCGTTCTTACATTACCTAAATTTTAATTTTAGGCACACTCATTCGGCGGTTTAAAGGGGCTTTTTAGCCCCTTTTTCGTTTTATAGCCTTAAAAAATATAGTTTTACTTCAAGAAATAATTTTATGCAAAAAATTGAAAATTTCATTGGAGGAAAACTTGTAACCCCAAACTCAAAAAACTATTTAGATAATTTCGAGCCTGCAACAGGTAAAGTTTACGCTCAAATTCCCGATAGCGATTACAGTGATATTGAGTTAGCCGTTGAAGCAGCTGAAAAGGCCTTTACAACTTGGGCCAATACACCTGCTAAAATGAGGTCTGATATTATCTTAAAATTATCCAACCTAATTCTTGAAAACCTTGATGAGTTCGCTTTAGCCGAAGCAAAAGACAATGGAAAGCCTGTTTGGCTTGCCAAAGAAGTTGATATTCCGAGAGCAGCTTCAAACTTCCACTTTTTCGCAACCGCTATTTTGCATTTTGCATCAGAGTCTCATGCAATGGAAGATACGGCCATAAACTACACTTTACGAACGCCTATTGGTATTGTAGGATGCATTTCGCCTTGGAATTTACCACTCTATCTTTTTACTTGGAAAATTGCCCCTGCTTTAGTTGCAGGAAATTGCGTAATTGCAAAACCATCAGAAGTTACTCCATATACAGCTTACTTATTATCTAAACTTTGCAATGAAGCAGGATTGCCTGTAGGGGTTTTAAATATTGTGCATGGGTTAGGTCAAAAAGTTGGTGATGCCATGTCTAGACACCCAAAAATAAAAGCAATTTCGTTTACAGGAGGAACACAAACAGGTGAAACAATTGCAAAAATTGCAGCCCCGATGTTTAAAAAATTATCGCTAGAATTAGGCGGTAAAAACCCAAATATAATTTTTGCTGATGCTGATTTTGAAGATGCTGTAAACACGAGTGTAAATTCTTCTTTTAGAAATCAAGGGCAAATCTGTTTGTGTGGTTCTCGCATTTTTATAGAAGAAAGAATTTACGAAAAATTTAAAGCCGCCTTTGTTGATAAGGTTTCCAAACTAAAAGTTAGTCACCCATATGATGATGGTGCAAACCTAGGAGCCTTGGTTTCTCAATCGCATATTGAAAAAGTAAAAAGCTACATTGAGCTTGCTAAACAAGAAGGAGGAAAAATTTTAACAGGAGGTGTTGAAGTAAAAATTGATGGCGAATATTCGGGTGGTTGGTATTTAAGACCAACAGTAATTGAAGGCTTGGCTTATGATTGCAGAACCAATCAAGAAGAAATTTTTGGGCCGGTAGTAACCATAACTCCTTTTAAAAATGAGGAAGATGTATTGATGATGGCCAACAGCACGGAATATGGATTGGCTTGCACCATTTGGACAACCAACCTAAAAAAAGCGCATCGAGTTGCTCACAAAATTGAATCGGGTATTGTTTGGGTTAACTGTTGGATGTTGCGAGATTTGCGAACTCCCTTTGGTGGAGTAAAAAACTCAGGCGTTGGCCGAGAAGGTGGATTTGAAGCATTAAAATTTTTCACCGAAGCCAAAAATGTTTGTATTAAACTATAAGAAAAAGTATATTTTTGCCCTCCCAATTCAAAATTTCCTCATTGGTGTTGGTTCGACTGAAATTTCAGTCATTCAAACAGTGAATTGGTATCCCGATAGCTATCGGGAGCGTTGGTCTCAACGTTCTTAAATGGCAATAAGGGAAACCAATAACAATGCAGGGGAAACCTGCCCAGGTGGCGGAATTGGTATCCCGATAGCTATCGGGAGCGTTGGTCTCAACGTTCTTAAATTAGCTTAAAGGAAACCAGTTACTAAACTGTGGGAAAACTGCCCAGGTGGCGGAATTGGTATCCCGATAGCTATCGGGAGCGTTGGTCTCAACGTTCTTAAATTAGCTTAAGGGAAACCAGTTACTAAACTGTGGGAAAACTGCCCAGGTGGCGGAATTGGTAGACGCGTTGGTCTCAAACACCAATGTCTTCGGGCGTGCCGGTTCGACTCCGGCCCTGGGTACTAAAACCCTTCCTTAAAAAGGAAGGGTTTTTTTTATTTAATTGTTTTTCCATCAAAAAACTATCTTTCCATCCACTTCATGAAAAAAACACTGAAATGGAAACTTGCCCAAAAACTAGAAAAACTCTGGTGGAAAAGGTATTTAGCCAAAAAAAGTCCATCTGACTATCTTACTTGGAAAAAGGAATATTGGCAGCAGTTTTTTAGTCATTATGAAAATACAATAAACTTAAAAACAACAGATTTAATTGCAGATTTGGGTTGCGGCCCGGCTGGGATTTTTACAATTTTTAAAAACAATAAGGTTGCAGCTGTAGACCCTTTGCTGCATGAATACGAAAAAGGTTTAGAGGTTTTTAACCCTAATCTTTACCCAAATGTTGAGTTTGTAAACTCCTCTTTAGAAGAATTCGAACCCAATAAAAAGTTTAATGCTGTTTTTTGTTTGAATGCCATTAACCATGTAAATAATTTGGTCGCCAGTTTTAACAAACTAAGTCAAATTACAGCTTTAGGTGGTTATTGCCTTTTAAGTATTGATGCCCATAACAATAGTTTGCTAAAGCATTTATTTAGAGCAATTCCAGGAGATGCTTTGCATCCCCATCAATATGATTTAAAAGAGTACCAAGTGTTTTTTACTGATGCAGGTTTTGAGCTTATTGATGTTAAACTCTATAAAACACACCCAATTTTTAACTACTATGTATTGTTGGGAAAAAAGACTATTTAATTTTTAGCAATTCAATCTCGAAAATTATTGTGCTGTTTGGTGGCACTAGGTATTTGTTTGCATCAAAATCATCTCTTGCACCTTTTTCGCCATAACCCAAATGAGGCGGTATAATAAACCTGCCCAACTCTCCTTCTTTTAGTATTTCAACCGCCTCCAAAAAACCAGGTAAAAAACCCTCTTGGCCAACAATCATGCTCATTTTTGCTGGGTCTTGAAAAACAGTTCCGTCCTCTAAGGCGCCTAAAATTTTAAGTTTAACCTCTTGCCCCTTTTTAGCTTTTGGGCCTTCAGTTTTTTCCAAAATATCGTAAGCCAAGCCTGTTGGGGTTGTATTTTGTGAATATCCTAAAAGAGTAAAAAAGGTGAACGAAATAATTAATAATGTTTTCATATTTTCAAATTTAATGTAACAGGCTGTTTTAAAGTTATGTTTTTATTCTTTTGGTATTTTAAGCTATTCATTTATTAATTTTTCCATTAGTGTAAATTAAAACCTTCAGGCAATCGATTTGTTAACTTTGCAATTGATAGATATGAATTCGAAAAACAGACTTTTTGTTCTACTACCTTTTATTGTTGCCTTATTCTTTGGATTTGGTATATTTTTAGGCAGTAAAATCAATTTTTCATCCAACCCAAGCGCCAACAACCAAAAGGTGTTTAGCTTTCCAAAAGCAAATTCTTCCAAACTAAACGACATTATTAATTACATTGATAATGAGTATGTAGATGTAGTTGAAAAAGAGGCTTTGGTAGATAAGGCCATCACAACAATTTTACAGGAATTAGACCCGCACAGTTATTATATTTCAGCAGCAGAAATAAAAGCCTTAAGCGAGCCTTTGGAAGGAAGCTTTGAGGGAATTGGCGTTCAATTTAGCATTCAAAAAGATACGGTTGTTGTTATTAACCCAGTAGTTGGCGGGCCAAGTGAAAAGGTTGGTGTTATGCCCGGCGATAGAATTGTAAAAGTAAACGCTGAACTAATTGCCGGCAATGGTATTACCAACCGAAAAGTGATGACGCTGTTAAAGGGCGAAAAGGGAACCGAAGTTGAAATAAAAGTTTTAAGAAATACATTAGATACTATTGATTTTAAAATTGTAAGAGATAAAATTCCGATTTTCTCATTAGATGTTGCTTATATGATTAATGAAAATACTGGCTATGTTAAACTTAGTCGGTTTTCTAAAAATACTTATGAAGAGTTTTTGGAGGCAGGTTTAAAACTTAAAGACCAAGGAATGGAAAAAATGATCTTGGACCTGAGGGGAAATGGTGGCGGTTTTATGGACGCTGCAACCAATATTGTTGATGAATTTTTGACAGAAAACACTTTAATCGTTTATACTGAAGGCCGCGCAAGACCAAAACAAAGTTATTATGCAACAGATAAAAACAGTTTTGTAAACACTGAGTTGGCTATTTTGATTGATGAAGGCTCAGCCTCTGCAAGCGAGATTATTGCAGGCGCAATACAAGATAACGACAGGGGCGTAATAATTGGACGTCGTTCTTTTGGAAAAGGCCTCGTTCAAGAACAATCCTCTTGGAATGATGGCTCAGCTACAAGACTTACTATAGCAAGGTATTACACGCCTAGCGGGAGGTGCATCCAAAAATCTTACAGCGATGGGATTGAAGAATATCAAGATGATTATAAAGAAAGGTTAGAAAATGGAGAATTATATTCAGATAAAAATATAGCGCTAAACGATTCTTTAAAATTTAAAACCAAAAACGGCCGGGAGGTTTTTGGCGGTGGAGGAATAATGCCTGATGCTTTTATTGCCGTTGATACAGCAGGAGGTTCTTTTTATTTATCAGAGTTAATTTACAAGGGTGTGTTTTATCAATTTGCTTTTGAATACGCTGACAAGCATAGAGAATCACTAACCGAATTAGACAATTACAAAAATTTTATTAGTTTCTATTCTAAAAACAAAAACCAAATTGTAAACGAGTTTATAGCATTTGCCGAAGCTGAAGGCATTACCAAAAGTGTTAAGGCTTATAATAGGTCTAAACAAAGAATTGAAGAAAGGCTACGCGCCCAAATAGCTAGAAACATTTGGGATGATACCGCTTTTTATCCTTTATGGAACGAAAACGATAAAACCATAAAAGAAGCTGTTGAAATTTTACAAAAGCCAATTAAAATGGCACTTTTTAATCAAGAAGATTTAAATTCTTTATAAAAAACTATTGGTTAAGCCAATTTTTAAAACTGCTTTTTTTATCTTCTAAAAAATACCAACTGCTTGAATTTATTGGATATTTTGTGAATTTGAAGTTAAAATTATTACTTGAAAGTGGCATTTAAATGCACTGCAAAAGTTTGGTTTTTATTAATCTTTTTCGCGGTTTTGAATTTATATTTTTTATTCTAAAAAATATAAGTCTCTGAAAATTTGTATTTTCCGTTTATAATTTCTTACTTTAAACTCTGTTTCAGTAAACCGTAAACTTTAAAAAAAAACCTTATGGATGATTTAATCGCAATTCATGAACTTATTTTGGAAACGGGAGGCGGAAGCCCTGTTTTGTATTTTCTAATTGGGTTTCTTGCTTTAATTGGAATTACGGGCCAATGGATGTTATATTATAAATGTGACTTGCCAGGTTATGCTTGTTTAGTGCCAATTTGGAATGTTTCTACCTTTTTAAAAATAGTAGGTCGACCATCCTGGCAAACATTAATTGTAATTATTCCTCCACCAATCATTATTTGGGGTTTATTATTTGCTGGACACTCAATGGTTGGTTTTGCTGCAGCCGGAGTTTCTACATTAATTTGGGTGGTTTATATGGCCAAGGTTTATTATGAACTTTGTGTTTGTTTTGGAAGAACTAAAACCACCGATTACCTGCTTTGCTTGGCCTTAAATGGCTTTTATGTGCTATGGTTAGGGTTGGCAGATAACACAATCTACAACGGAACCTTTGAAGAAGCTAAGAAGAAACAACTTGAAGAAGCTGTTTAAGTTTTGGAATCAATTAGAAATGAAGTGTAAAGTTCTTGGTTAAAAGGTGGAAACAATTCTCCAATGTGTTTGTGAATGATTATTTGCGTGTAATTAGCACCAACCTTTCTGATTAAAACTAAGTTTAAATATATGAAAAAACCAATGAATTAAGCACTTAACAGTAATTATACACTGTGTTTTAAAACGTTTTATTTAAATAGTTTCGTGTATTCTTTGAATAAATATATTTTTCCTCTTTTTGCTCCCGTTATTTCTGTTAATATTTCTAGCTTTTCTAGCTCATCTATTAGTTTATAAACTGATGGAGAGGAAAGGTTTGTTAATTCTTTTGCTTTTTGAGCATCTATAATTGGTTTTTGGTATAAATGATTCAAAATAAGTTGAGCATTGTGCGACCTACTTCCTAATGTTTGTAGTTTAACTTCAATTTCTTTTTGAAGTTTTAAAATACTATCAAATGTATTTATACCACTTTTAGTTGTTTCTATAACTCCTACTAAGAAAAATTTAAACCATTGACTTAAATCATCTTTTTCTCTAACCTTTGTAAGGTTATCATAATATAGCGTTCTATTTCTTTCAAAAAAGTCTGAAAGATATAGGATTGGTTTTTTAAGTATTCCTTTTTCTACTAAATATAAAGTAATCATTAATCGTCCAACTCTTCCATTTCCGTCTAAAAAAGGATGGATTGTTTCAAATTGATAATGGATTAATGCTATTTTAAGTAAGTCAGGAAAAAACCATTCGGAATTATGTGCGAAATTTTCTAAATCTCCCATAAATTCATTGATACTAGAGTGAATTGGAGGAATAAAAGTAGCATCATTAATACTTGCTCCGCCTATCCAATTCTGACTATTTCGAAACGCTCCAGGTAGTTTGTGTTTTCCCCTAACACCTTGTAATAATATTCTGTGAGTTTCTCTAATTAATCTTGAAGAAAATGGTAGTTTTTCTAGATTTTTTATTGCAGAGTTTAAAGCTTCTATATAATTCTGAACTTCTTCCCAATCGTCTCTTTTTTCATCATTTACATCTTCTTTATCTAATAAAGCATCTTCAATATTCGTTTTGGTTCCTTCTATTTTGCTTGATTGAGTTGCTTCTTTTAGGACGTGCATACTAATAAATAATTCAATATTTGGAATATATTCCGAATACATATCAAGCCTTCCGAGTTGTCGGTCTGCTTGACTTAAAAGGTTCAACACTTCCATATCCTCAATTGCCCATTGCTGATTTATCTTATTGGGTTGAAAGCTTTTATAAGTTCCTTGATTTATGCGATTTCCAGATTTGAATGTTTTCATTATTGTTTATGTATAAACTTAAACAAAGATGTTTCTTATTTAAGAAAAATACAAATAAATTAAATAGCAGCTACCTCTAATTAACTTTTTAATGATTTACTTAATTAGTGAGTGTGTTTATTTAAGGCTTTACTAAATTTAGATTATATGATTTAATTGGAGGTTACTTATAGTGGAGCAAAGCATTAGAGTTAGGGAGAGTTGGATATTTTGATTTAATAAGAATGTTATATAAATTGACCCTTGACTTATGAAAAAAGCAATCCCTTTTCTCTTTTTTATTCTGAGTTTTAACCTTATTGCTCAGGAGAAAACTTTTATCAGAGAGTTCACATATAATGCAAGTGACCTAGACAGTAAAGTCTCTTGCAGGGCAATAGCTATAAAAGAGTTGAGGGCTTTACTATTAAATGAAATAAGGGTTTATGTAGAGAGTGAAAGAATCCTTACCACATCAGAGGTAGATGATAAGTTCTCTCAAGATTTTGTAGAAAACATTTCTACTTATAGTGCAGGAGTTACAAAACTTAACATTCTAGAAGAAACATGGAATGGTAAAACATTCTGGATGAAAGCATCAATAACTATTAACAAAAAGAGTTTAGAGGAATCCTTGAAACAACTTATTACCGATAGGCAAAAAATTAAAGAGTTAGAGCAAACAAAACAAAAACTAGAAGCTTCTGAAACGGAAATAGCAAGAATTAACAAAGAACTAGAAGAAAATAAATCTGCTAACCTTAAAGATATTGCAGAAAAATACAATACAGAAATAAAAAAGCTTGTTGCAATAGAATACTACAAAAACGGCAATGATAAACTATTTAGGAATGATTTTTCAGGTGCAATTATTGATTATTCAATCGCAATAAAAAGCGATTCCTTTTATGTTAATCCATATAATAACAGAGGAATTGCATATAACAAATTAGGCGACAATAATGCTGCCATAAAGGATTTCACAAGTGCTATTAGAATAGAAACTGATGATGCAGATACATATTTCCACAGAGGGTTTATATATCAGAGATTAGACAATTTTAATGCTGCTATTGCAGATTACACAATCTACAACGGAACCTTTGAAGAAACAACTTGAAGAAGCTGTTTAAAGTTTCAAGTAATAATTGAGTTTTCTATCAATATAAAAGAGCCTAAAAGCTTTTCAAAAAAGCATTAGATTCTATTTTAAGTGGACCAGTTTTGGGGAAGCTTACATTATTTTATACATAGTTTAAGATTTGATGCAAATTTTCTCAAAAAACAAACGTAATTGCCTATATTAGGCGTATGCTTTTAATATAGAAAAATGAGAAAAATCAAACTCTTCCTCCTATGGCTTTTACTTTCCTCTAACTGTTTATTCTCTCAACAAGCTTGGCTGCCTAAGGGTGATTGGATTGAAGGCGAAGGTTTTAATGACCATTCTGGTCATTCAATACAAATAAGTGGCGATGGAAATAGGTTAGTTATCGGAGCACCTCAAAACATTGGTGGTGGTAATATTATTAATTCATATGGTCATGTTCGAGTTTTTGAATGGAATGGAGATTCTTGGAAACAAATGGATGGAGATTTTGATGGAGAAAGTAATAACAAATTAGGTAAAATATTAAGTATAAGCCAAGATGGGAATGTAATTGCACTTGGAACAAACCCAGTTAAAATAAAAAAATGGAATGGTAGTTCATGGGAAAGTTATGGCTCGAATAATATTAATATCAGCTTTAATACAAATACTGATTTTAATAACATTACCTTAAATTGTGACGGCTCTGTAATTGCAATTAGTGACCCATCAAACAATGGCGATAGCTTAACAAAATCTAATTCAGGAAAAGTTTCGGTTTACGAATTATTAAATGACAAATGGGAATTAAAAGGATTTAACATCTACGGGGATGAAGCACAAAATTGGTCAGGTACTTCTTTAAGTCTAGATTGCAAAGGAGAAAGAATTGCTATTGGCGCAACTGGGCACTCAGAAAATGGACATAAATCAGGTCAAATAAGAGTTTTTCAATACTCTAATAATTCTTGGAAATTATTAGGGAATGAGATTTTAGGAGATGCTAAAGATGATTACGCTGGTACTGCATTAGCTTTAAATGACTCGGGGGATTTCCTTGTTTTTGGAGCTCCCTCCTTTTTATCAGGTGGAATAGACAAAGAAGGTTATGTTGCTGTATATAATTTTCAGGATTCTAGTTGGAGTCGGGTTGGTCATAATATAAGTAGCGGAGTTAGGGGTTCACTTTTTGGTAAATCTGTTGATATTTCTTCAAACGGAAAAAGAATTATTGTAGGGGCTCAGTATGGAAAGCCAAATGGAATAAAGTCAGGTTTTGCAAAGGTTTATGAGTTGGATTCAATTGAAAAATGGATGCCAATTTTCTCATTAAATGGCGAAAATATAGATGACTTTTGCGGAAAATCTGTATCTATCTCAAATAATGGAAAAGTAAGTGCCATAAGTGTTTCGGAGGGGAGTGGGTTTTTCTCAAACTCAGGAATAGTGAAGGTCTTCGCGTCTAATACTAACATGAGTTTAAACGCCAAAAGTCAACATCAAAACTCTACGGTTTATCCTAACCCCACAAATGGTCAAATAATAATAAAAACAATTGACTTTGAAAAAGTTGACGTTTTTGATGCAAGAGGTTGCTTAATTTTAAGCTCAAAGTTAAGCTCAATAAGCATAAAGGATAAGCCAAGTGGCTTTTACCTAATTAAGGTTCAAACTAAGGCCAATATTGAAGTAATAAAAGTCTTAAAGCATTGATGGCTTTTTTGAAAATCTTAAAAACTACATAAGTAAAACTTCAAATCCATGAGATACCAACCAATGACTAAAAAAACAGAACATATTGGTTTTAACTTTTATTGGTTCACTTCAAGGGTTAATCCTATCTCAAATTAAGGACTTGAAAGTTAGTGTAAAAACCAGTGTAAACTTCAAAAAAAAGACCCAACTAATTGATAGTCAGGTCTTTTTGGAGGTCACGGACGGATTCGAACCGCCGTACAAGCTTTTGCAGAGCTGTGCCTAGCCACTCGGCCACGTGACCAAATTGGGTGCAAATGTAGTATTAATATTTTTTAAGACCACCCTATTAAGGTAATACTTACCGATTTAAAATCGGCACTTATAGGAGCTGTTGGTTTGTGAATGGTTACCTCTACCCTATTTGCCATTTTAAACTCTTGCTTTAAAGCTTCAATAATATTTAATGCCGCCGTTTCAATTAATTTGGCTCTTATGGCAAAGGCATCTTTTAAAATAAAAAGTGCTTTCTCGTAATCTACCGTTAAATCAAGGTTATCTGTTTTGGCAGATGGCATTAAATCAAAAAATAAATGGGCATCTACAATAAAATTTGCGCCGGTATGCTCCTCTTCCTTTAAACACCCATGATAACCAAAAAGCTTTACCCCGTTTAGGCTTACTTTATTTTCCATGCATTTTTTCTAAACCAACACTAAGTCTTTTTAAAACCTCTTCCTTACCTAATAAAGCGCAAATGGCAAACATAGAAGGTCCCATGCCTAATCCTGTAATAAATACTCTAAAGACTGGCAAAACAGCTCCAAAACCAAGACTTTCTTTTTCTAAAAAGGCTTTAAAATCTCTTTCGATATTATCTTGGGTAAATTCGTTAATGCCTTGTAAAACTTCAATAAGTTTATTTACAATTTCGGCAGAGTTGTCTTTCCATTTTTTATTAATGGTTTTCTCGTCGTAAACTTCAGGTGTTTCAAAAAAGTAGCTTCCTTCAAGCATATCTTCAACAAAAACAGCACGCTCTTTCATTAATTCAACATAAGCTAATAGGTTAAAGCCATCTGTATTCCACCCTTTGTTTTCTAAGTACGGAATTAATAAATCAACCAATTGTTGATTGGTTTTTTCTCTTAGATATTGTTGGTTAAACCATTTTGTTTTGTCTGAGTCGTATTTGGCACCGGCCTTTCCAACTCTTTCAAGCGAAAATGCATCTATCAATTCGTTTAATTTAAACAGCTCTTGTTCTGTTCCAGGATTCCAACCTAAAAATGCTAAAGCGTTTACAAATGCTTCAGGAAAATAACCTTTTTCTCTGTATCCAGATGAAATTACATCTGTTTGAGGGTCTTTCCACTCTAAGGGGAAAACTGGAAAGCCTAATCTATCGCCATCCCTTTTACTTAGTTTGCCATTGCCATCAGGCTTTAAAATTAACGGCAAGTGAGCTAGTTTGGGCATTGTTTCTTCCCAACCTAAATATCTATACAACAAAACATGTAATGGTGCAGATGGAAGCCATTCTTCGCCTCTTATAACATGCGTAATTTCCATCAAATGATCATCTACAATATTAGCCAAATGGTAAGTTGGCATTCCATCAGATTTAAACAAAACTTTATCATCTAAATGAGATGAGTGAACAACAACCCAACCTCTAATTTCATCGTGAAAACGAACTTCTTCGTTTCTTGGCATTTTTATTCTTATAACATACTGGTCGCCATTTTCTAACCTTTTGGTAACTTCATCCTCACTTAAAGTGAGAGAGTTTTTCATTGAGTTTCTGGTAATCGCATTGTATTGAGGAGAGGCCACTTTTGCTGCTTTTAATCTGTCTCTCATTTCTTCAAGCTCTTCAGGCGTATCAAAAGCGTAATAAGCTAAGCCAGCTTCTAATAATTGGTCGGCATATTTTTTATAAATCCCTTTTCGGTCGCTTTGTCTGTAAGGGCCATACTTTCCTGGATTTTGTGGGCCTTCATCTGGTTGAAATCCACACCATGCTAAAGCTTCTAAAATATATGCTTCTGCACCAGGTACAAACCTAGCTTGATCTGTATCTTCAATTCTTAATATAAAATCGCCATTATTTTTTTTAGCAAATAAGTAATTATACAATGCTGTTCTAACGCCACCCATGTGTAAAGGGCCTGTTGGACTTGGCGCAAACCTTACTCTTACTCTTCTTTCCATGCCTAGTTTTTTGAGCCTGCAAAGATATAAAGTAAAATGGCTGTGTTTGTTTTTATAGCTCCATAAGGTTGTTTAACAATTTATGAAACATTTAGGTAATAAATATCGTTATTTTAGCCCTTGGCAAAATGCTTGCTGTTGTAAACAAAATGAAGGAATCTAATTTTAACTTACTTACCGAAAAGCTGAACGCTTTTATTAGGAAATATTATGTAAATCAGCTTATAAAAGGCAGTATTTATGCAATTGGGCTCTTGCTGGTTTCTTTTTTATCAGCCATTTTTATTGAGTACTTTTTTTACCTAAAAAGTCCTGCTAAGCCAATTATGTTTTTTAGTTTTTTAGCTGCGGGATTATTCATTCTGTTTCGTTTTATCATTATACCAATCTTAAAAATTAGCAAATTAGGTTCAACTATTGACTATTTAACTGCTGCTAAACTGATTGGAAAACATTTTTCAGATGTAAATGATAAAATAATCAACACCTTGCAACTTCAGAAAATTGGCGAAGAAAATCCTGAACAATTTGGGTTGTTATTGGCAAGTGTTGAACAAAAAATAGAGGATTTAAAACCAGTTCCTTTTCAATTGGCTGTAGATTTTAAGGGAAATAAGAAGTATTTAAAATATGCCATAATCCCGCTATTAGTTTTATTGATTTTATCTTTCACAACACCAACCTTTATTCAAGATGGAACTAAAAGATTGGTAGATTATAATGTAGATTATAAAAAACCTCTCCCTTTTTATTTAAACCTTGATAATAAAGACTTAGAAGCTTCTAAAAATGAAGATTTTGAAATCTTAATTTCAACTGAGGGTGAAGTAATTCCTCAAAAGGCTTTTATTGAAGTTAGCAATACCCTTTATAAAATGCGAAAGCTTGAAGATGGAAGGTTTGCATTTACCTTTAAAAACATACAAAAACCACAAGATTTTAAAATAGTTTCAGAGCCTTTTATTTCCGAGTCGTTTAAAATTAATGTTTTACCAACCCCAATAATAAAGGGATTAGAAATTGCCTTAAAATACCCAAAATACATGGGTAAAAAAGATGAGTCTTTCTCGAATAACGGAGACTTGGTAATACCAGAAGGAACCGAAGTAAATTGGACTTTTAGTATGATTGATGTTGATACCGTAAAAATATTTTCAAGAGATACGGGCGTTGCGCAAAGGTTAGATGAATTAACATTTTCTTTTTCTAAATCATTCAAAGAATCTACAAACTATTTAATAAAAGCTTCAAACACTTCAAATAAAAAAACCGAAGAGGTTAGCTATTCTATTAGCGTAAATAAAGACCAATATCCAACAATCGTTATGCAAGAGCTTAAAGACTCTCTTACTTTAAAGCAATTCTACTTTAATGGTGATTTAAGCGATGATTATGGCATAAAGCGTCTGAATTTTGTTGTGGTAAAAAATGACTCATTAATAGTTTCAAAAGTTCCTATTAGCTCAGGTGCTACTCAGGAAACATTTTATTATGCTTGGAATACCGAAAATTTAAATTTAAAAGCAGGTAATGAAATAAGTTACTATTTCGAGGTATTTGATAATGACGGAATAAACGGCTCAAAATCTACCAAGAGTAAAATAAACACCTTAAAAGTCCCTTCAAAAAGCGAAATCAAAGCTACATCTGCTGAAAAAAATGAGGAAATAAAAGAGGAAATTGAAGAGGCTATAAAAGAGGCCAAAGAAATTAAAGAGAAAATAAATGACCTAACCAAAAAAATGCTGGAGAAAAAACAGCCTGGTTGGCAAGAGAAACAGCAACTTCAACAATTAATGGAAGAAAGAACTTCTCTAGAAGAAAAGGTTAAGAACCTGATGAAGAAAAACGATCAAAAAAACAAACTTCAAAACGAGTTCTTAAAACCTGATCCTCAACTACTTGAAAAGCAGGAACAACTCCAAAAGTTATTTGAAAATATCATGGATGATGAAATGAAAAAGCTTTTGGAGGAGATGGAGAAATTGATGGAGAAAATGGATAAAAATCAATTTCAAGAAAACTTAGAGAAGTTTAAGCTATCTAATGAGGATATTGAAAAGGAGCTTGATAGAACGCTTGAGCTTTTTAAGCAATTCGAGTTTGAACAAGACTTAAAACAAGCTATTGATGATTTGGAGGAACTTCAAAAAGAGCAACAAGAATTAAACGAAAAAACTGAAAACAAAGAGGAGTCGGCTGAAGACTTAAAAGAAAAACAAGATGACCTTAATAAGAAAGCTGAAGAATTAGAGAAAGATTTAGATAAGCTTCAAGAAAAAAATGAAGAGCTAGAAGAAAAACATCCATTTCCCGATCAAAAGGAAGACATGGAGGAAATGTTAGAGGAAATGGAAAAATCTTCGGAGGAATTAGAAAAGAAAAACAATAAAAAGTCTTCTGAAAGTCAGCAAAAAGCTGAGGAGAAAATGGAGAAAATGAAACAACAAATGTCTGATATGATGTCTAGCATGAAAGCTGAACAACAAACAGAAAACATGGAAGATTTAAGAGCGCTTCTAGAAAACTTAATCGAACTCTCCTTCGACCAAGAAAAGCTAATGCAGGATGTAAAAACTTATAACAGAAACGACCCTGCATTTGTAAAGGCAAATCAAGAACAAAAGAAATTAAAGGATAATGCCAAAATGATTGAAGACTCTCTTTTTGCCTTATCTAAAAGAGTTGTGGAACTTGAAGCTACAGTTAATAAAGAAATAAATGCTATTAATGAAAACATGGAAAAAGCTATGGTTGACTTAGCAAATAGAAACTCTAAAAATGCAGCATCAAGGCAACAATTTGTAATGACATCAACCAATAACTTGGCACTTTTATTAGATGAGGTTTTACAGCAAATGCAACAACAAATGCAATCTATGATGCAAGGCAGCTCGCAATGCCAAAAGCCAGGTTCAGGAAAACCATCTGCTTCTGATTTAAAAAAGAAACAACAGGGCTTGAACAAGCAAATGAAAGAAATGATGGAAAAGATGAAGAATGGAGAAAAACCAGGAGGAGAAGGCCAAGGGCAAATGCCTGGCAGCAGCATGTCAAAAGAAGTTGCAAAAATGGCCGCCGAACAAGCCGCTATTAGAGAAGCTTTAAAAGAAATGCAGAATTCAATGGATGGAGAGGGCGGCAGCAAGTCAGGAGAAGGGTTAAAAAAACTTGAAAAGTTAATGGAACAAACTGAAGAAGATCTCGTAAACTTCCAACTAAGACAAGAAACGTTGCAAAGGCAAGAAGAAATTTTAACTAGGTTATTGGAGTCTGAAAAGGCAGAAAGAGAGAGAGAGTTTGATAATAAAAGAGAATCGAAAGAGGCAGAAGAAATTTCTGAAAAATTAGAACGAATATTTGAAGAATACAAAAAGCAAAAGGAGAAAGAAACAGAATTATTAAGAACTGTACCTCCAAATTTAAACTTATATTATAAATCAAAAGTTTCTGAATATTTTAACGAAATCTAATGGAAATTATACAAGAAATATCTGTTCCATCCTCGCCTACTGGAATTCAAAAGATTGAAGCTTCTATAGACAACTTTTTTGAGACTCAAAATATTGACCAAGCGCATTATGGTAACTTTTTCGTTGCAGTATCAGAAGCTGCTACAAATGCCCAACGGCATGGGAATAAGAACCAAGAAGAAAAGAATATAGAAATAAGATATGCTAAAAATGAAGACGGTTATTGCATTTGTATAAAAGATGAAGGTCTTGGTTTTGATTACACAAATATTCCTGACCCAACCCTTCCAGAAAACATTAACAAACTAGATGGAAGAGGTATCTTTTTAATGAATCAACTTGCTGAGAAAATAGAATTTTCCCAGAACGGAAAGGAAGTTAGTCTATTCTTCTCCTTTGATAAAAACTAAAACCTTTGATAAGACAGTTTTCTGAAGATATTAACTTCAAAGTAAATAGCTTTCAAAAGGTTAAAACATGGCTAAAAAATACCACTATAAATGAAGGCTTTAAAATTGGTTCTGTAAATTATATTTTTTGCAGTGACCAACATATTTTGAAAATAAACCAAACCTACCTCAACCATAATTATTTTACAGATATTATTACTTTTAATTACAACGAAGAAAAGATAATAAACGCTGATATTTACATCAGTATTGATACTGTAAAAGACAACTCCCTTTCAAGAAAAATTTGGTTTGAAGATGAACTTCAGAGGGTGATGGTTCATGGTTTGCTGCACCTTTTAGGCTACAACGATAAGACTAGTAAAGAACAAAGCCTCATGACAGAAAAGGAGGATTATTACCTAAATTTACGCACTTAAGTTTCACGTGGAACATTTTTAATATGAAGGATAATTACGATGTAATAGTAGTTGGTGCTGGTCATGCCGGTTGTGAAGCGGCGGCGGCAGCGGCCAATTTAGGTTCAGAGGTTTTATTAATTACCATGGACATGACTAAAATTGCCCAAATGTCATGCAACCCAGCTATGGGAGGAATTGCAAAAGGGCAAATAATTAGAGAAATTGATGCATTAGGAGGTTACTCAGGAATTGTTTCAGATAAATCAGCCATTCAGTTCAGAATGTTAAACCGATCGAAAGGGCCTGCAATGTGGAGTCCGAGAACCCAAAATGATAGAACCCTATTTTCTATTTATTGGAGGGAGGTATTGGAATCAATACCAAAGGTTCATTTTTGGCAAGACATGGTTGTTGGCATCACAACCAAAGGAAATAAAGTAACAGGCGTAAAAACAGGAATTGGTTTAGAAATAAAAGCCAAATCAGTTGTTCTTACGAGTGGAACTTTTTTAAATGGTTTAATTCACATAGGAGAGAAAAATTTTGGGGGAGGAAGGTCAGGAGAAAAGGCCTCAAAAGGAATAACAGAACAGCTTGTTGAATTAGGGTTTGAATCAGGTAGAATGAAAACGGGTACACCTCCAAGAGTTGATGGTAGATCATTAAATTATGATTTAATGGAAGAACAAAAAGGAGAAGAAAATCCAACAGGGTTTTCTTACTTAACGCCATCAAATTATCTACCAAAACAATTAAGTTGCCATATTACTTATACCTCTCCCGAAGTGCATGAGGTATTAAAAGAAGGTTTCGATAGGTCTCCAATGTTTAATGGAAATATTCAATCTACTGGCCCGAGATATTGCCCTTCAATTGAGGATAAAATAAGCAGATTTGCAGATAGAACCAGACACCAAATATTTGTGGAACCCGAAGGGTGGAATACAGTAGAAGTTTATGTTAATGGTTTTTCAACTTCATTACCCCAAGACATTCAAGAAAAAGCAATAAGAAAAATTGCTGGATTTGAAAAGGCCCTATTATTTAGGCCTGGCTACGCAATTGAATATGATTACTTTCCTCCAACCCAATTAAAACATTCGTTAGAAACAAAACTGGTAAAAAATCTATTTTTTGCAGGCCAAATTAATGGAACAACAGGTTATGAAGAAGCGGCATGTCAAGGTTTAATGGCAGGTATAAATGCCCACCAAAATGTTTCAAATAAAGAACCATTTTATCTTGGAAGAGATGAAGCTTATATTGGAGTTCTTATTGACGATTTAATAACAAAAGGAACTGAAGAGCCATACAGAATGTTTACTTCAAGAGCTGAATATAGAATTTTATTGCGCCAGGATAATGCTGATTTAAGATTGACCAAATTATCTTACGACTTAGGTTTGGCTAAAATAAATCGTTTAAAAATTGTTGAACAAAAAGAAGAAAACACAAAGAGTCTTATTAAATTTTTGAAAGGAACAAGTATAAGTCCTGAAGAAATAAACCCAACTCTTGTAGGTTTAGGCTCAAGTAAAATATTACAAAAAACGCGATTGTCTAAAGTACTGGCTAGACCAGAAATGAATTTAGAAATCCTAAATCAAATATTTGAACCACTTCAAACCAAAGTTGAAGAATTTGAAGAACCTTCTTTTCCAGTGCTTGAGCAGGCTGAATTAAAAATTAAGTATCAAGGCTACATTGACCGAGAAAAAGAGATGGCAGATAAAATGAA